>Ga0075647_102_pt1 | contig 286258 bp, 281 predicted proteins | sample RifGroA1_FD_68241 | JGI IMG/M metagenome (GOLD analysis project Ga0075647, IMG submission 68241) | Microgenomates (Amesbacteria) bacterium GW2011_GWA1_44_24
ATCAGAGGCAAAAAAAGTCCCATCCGTTCCATTATATAATAGAGACCATGCTGTCGGTGATTGTGGTCAGTTACAATACCCGGGAGGTGACGCTGGAATGCCTGAAGAGGTTGTCGCGGGCAATTGAAGATTTCGAGGACAAGACGGGGTCACCGGTGGAAACGATTGTAATCGATAACGCATCAACTGACGGATCGGCGGCGGCAATTAAGAAGAGGTATCCGAAAGTAAAAGTCCTGATAAACAAAAAGAATACCGGATTTGCGGCGGCAAACAATCAAGGTATGGCAATAGCCCGGGGAGAATGGCTGCTGCTTTTGAATTCCGACGCTTTTGTCTTTCCGGACACATTGGTAAAAATGGTTGAGTTTACTGATACTAATCCGGAATGTGACGTGGCGGGATGCCAACTTTTAAATCAGGACTTAACCCTGCAACAATCGTGGGGATATTTTCCCACCCTGTCCCGCATTATCCTGTTTATGTCATTTATTGATAATTTTCCCGTCATCCGCAAGTATTTCAGGGCTATTCATGTCCGGGATTTTTCCCGGTATACAAAGACCACGGAAGCGGACTGGGTGATGGGAGCGTTTGTCTGGTTAAAAAGAACGGTCCGGGAAAAGACCGGCGGGTTGGATGAGAAGTATTTTATGTATGGGGAGGAAACGGAGTGGATGTACCGAATTAAAAAAGCGGGATTTAAAGTGTTCTTTACCCCGGCGGCAAAATGTGTGCATCTTAAAGGTGCCAGTATCAAAAGCATGGCCAAAGCCTTTGCCGGGGAGGCAAAAGGTTATATCTACTGGTTTTCCAAACACAATCCGCGGTGGCAGCAGATTATTCTGCCCTGGATCCTGATTTTCGGAGGGATTTATAAATCCATCGCCTGGAGAGTGTTGGATAATAAAGAATGGGCCGGGGCTAATTTTGCACTTTCCGGTGAAATATGGCGGGCCACTTTCGAGAAGTCCAGATAATACCTGCAATGAGAGTGTGCTTTAGCCAACCGTTGTACCAGACTCCGGATTCGGTTTGATAACGCTGGAAGCTTTGAATCCGGTTGGGTAACTTCAGTAATTTTCGAAACGGATAAATTATTGATTCGATAAAATTCCGGTATTTTCCCTGACTCGATTTTCCGGAACTCATACCATGTTCATGAATTATGGATATACCCGGATGGAAGATAACCTGCAATCCTGAATTACGAATGCGGCGGCAATAATCTAGGTCCTCATAGTACATAAATACACTTTCGGTAAAAGTACCGATCCTGGTAAAAGTGGATTTGGGTATAAACATACACCCCCCGGAGACGGCATTGACGGTCACCGGAGAGTCCGAGTCGGGGGTAAATTTTGCAGTCAAGCCCTGTTGACCAAACCAATATTCGCGGATGGTATCGGAAACCGACGGTTCGGGGAATACCGATCCCTGGAGTGAGCCGTCAGGGTTTTTAAACCGCGGTCCGAGTACTCCCAGATCCGGATTAGTCCGGGCATATTCCAGAACAAAATCAAAAAAATGCCGTGGAATTCGGGTATCCGGGTTCAATACCAGGTAATAATCACCGACAGCTGCAAAAATTCCCCGGTTGACGGCTTTCGGAAAACCGGAGTTTTCGGTATTGGATATAAGTTTTACATTTTTGAATTTATCTTTTATCATTTGAACTGATCCGTCGGTAGAAGCATTGTCGACGACAATGACTTCCAGTCGGGGGTAAGCTGCTGCAAATACAGAATCCAGACAACGCGAAACAGACTCCCGGACATTCCAACTGACTATGATCACACTGATAACGGGACGGTTGACAACCATTGGAATATATTTTACTCTAGTGGCGGTATATCAGCGAAGTCTGTGCAACTCAGACACTGGGCCGCAACCGTAACAGCCGGGTCGCCTGATTACTTTAGCAACACCCCGTAGCCGGGTATATGAAAGTTAAAAAACTTCTTTTTCTTGTCGCGATACTGACGCTGGGGGTAGTGTTGTACAGGCCGATTACGGAGAATAGTTCAAGTCTGAGTCCAAGTCCGAAACCAAGTTTAAGTCAAAGTTCAAGTTTAAGAATAGACTACGGGGAAGGCAGAATAGTTGAAAATGTAATTACCGTTGCGTCGGAGGCATCGGTACTGGAGTCCCTCCGAAATTTACATGAAGTACAGATTAAGGAATTCGATTTCGGTAAACTGGTGGAGGTAATAGACGGAGTAAAATCCGGTGACGGAAAATATTGGATTTATTATGTAAACGGGACTATGGGACAGGTGGGAGCCAATCAATACCGGTTGAAACCGGGGGATAAAATTGAGTGGAAACTGGAGAAGGAGAAAAAATGACAGTGTTGTTGATGATATGGGCGACGGTGGCTGTACGACTATTACCGCATCCGGCAAACTTCGCACCGATAGGTGCGATGGCATTGTTTTGCGGAACGTATTTGTCCGGAAAGAAAGCCCCGGCTGTCCCTTTGCTTGCCCTGCTGGTATCGGATGTTTTCCTGGGTTTCCATAGTACTATGATCTGGGTTTACGGTAGTTTTTTTATGGGAGTCCTGATGGGGAAAAGACTTAAGAATCGGGTGAGTGCCTTACCGGTTGCCGGGGCAGCGATATTATTTTCCGTCCAGTTTTTTCTGATTACAAATTTCGGGGTGTGGGCGTCCTCCGGAATGTACCCCAAGACCATGATGGGTCTGGCGCAATCTTATGTGATGGGAATTCCGTTTTTTAGAAATTCGCTGGCCGGTGATTTGTTTTACAGTGCGGTACTATTCGGAGGATATGCAGTTTGGGGACGGCTAAACTCTGTAAACAGCCGGTCGTCAGCGGTGCGGATGTATTTTTTCTCACGATTCCTGAAAATCAGAACCTGAGGCAGACGAACGACCGCCATTAATGCGGGGACGAGGAAGCCGGGGTGATGGGTGACACGGGAAATGAGAGATGAGATATGAGAAAGGAGATATTTGCGGTCCAGGTTTTTCCATTGGACCAGCAGAAAATTGCGTTCTTTTATCCGGTGTAAATACCCGGCAGGGAAAGCTTTGGGGTAGGCCGTTTCCCGAATATGGGATATTTTGGCCTCCGGGTCCCAGATAATGTTGTACCCCCGCTTGTGAGCCCTCCATCCCAGATCCAAATCCTCGTAATAACCCGGGGTAAGGCTTTCGTCAAATCCGCCCAATTCCCGCCACATCGATTTTCGAAACGCTGACCCCGCACCTGAAGCCCAAAACGAGGCGTGGATTCGATTGTCGCGGGTGCCGTCAGAAAATTCCAACATACCCTGATTTATATGAGCTGAAGCCCACGAATATTTTTGCTCATGGAAGGTGACGGCAAACAGACCAGATTGGGAAAAATGGGGAAGAACTGATTTTAAAAGATCAGATTCCGGCTTAACGTCCTGGTTTAAAAGGACAATAATATCTCCGGAGGCTTTTTTTACTCCTAAATTAACCGCTTTGGGGAAGCGGACGTTTTGCGACAGGGCGATAACTTTTACCAGCGGATAATTTCTCGTAATGTATCCGGCAGTTCCGTCTGTCGAGGCATCATCCACAACTATCACTTCCCCGGCTTTAAGGGCCAGCACTGTGTCCAAGTTGGACTTTATAAATTCCAAGCCGTTATAGGCGGGAATTATAACAGATACTGTCACGATGCTGATTTTAGCTTTTTAAAAGCGATAAGCAAACTTACGACAGTGATCATGAAACCGGCTGTGAAACTGGCGGGAAAGTAGGAAAAAGTGACCGTGTGAGTACCTGCCGGTAATAACACTGCCCGAAAGTTTCCGAATGCCGTCATGACGGTGGTGGGGTTTCCGTCGATATCGGCTTTCCAACCGGGATAATTGGAGTCTGTCAATAAAAGTAAGGAGTCAGCGCCGGTGGAGGCGGAGATACGGACCCTGTCCGGCTGATAGGAAGTGATTTCCACCCGGTCATTCTCCCCCACCCCCAGAGGTATACCGGGGTCGCGGTCAATAATAATCCTTTTGGTGAAATCATAACCTTGGGCGAGCAATTGGATTGCAGAAACGGAATCAGACCGGACATCAAATCCTGAATATAATTTGACCCGCGGTAAAACCCGGATATTTTCCAGAACTACCGAGGCTCCGTCCGTGAATTTGGGGATAAATTGGGCCGTGGATATCCGGTAATCGGTGAAAATACCGTCCGGGGTAACATGACCTTCCGCATCTTTTTTGACTGCCAACAAATATTTGACGCCGGCCAGGTTCATTAATTGCGAATCATAACTATCATTTTCGGCATAACGGGTGAAATAGCGGGGAGGGAAATCTCTCATAGCCGACTGGGTAGCCGCCGGTCCGGTGGCATAAAGATGATAAAACCAGGCATAAGTTTTGGGATACAGCGGATCATATCCAGAGGGGGTCATGAGTCTGAAATAGGTCCAGGTATTGGGCGGCAGGGAAGTCTTTTTTTCCCGTTCCATCCGATAATTGCCGATATTTTGAGAAATATAATCGATCACCGGGAGGGATGTCTTTGTAAACCCGGCGGGCGAAAACGGGGTAAATTTGACTGCAAACCGCAATAAATCGAGAGAAATCAGCAGCATAAATAGCCAGGGCTTTAGACGTTTAGGCAGGGGCAGGAATAAAATTAAACACAATCCGGACAATAACATTACCGGAACCAGGGTATTGCGGAGTCCGATGCGGTAATGACCGGCCATGGCAACAATCCCGGCAATGTCGGCACCCGAGGAGTTGAACGTCCTGACCACAAAATATAAACCGATGATCAAGCCGGATAAAGCAGCCACGGTAAACATCGGGATGCGGAAAAACCGGGCAGGTTTTTTGGACCAGGCATCAATACCCAAACCAGCTAATACGGCACCGGCAAAAGTAGTCAGAATCAACCATCGGGATGCATAACCGGTGGACAATCCCGGCAGGGAAAACCGGTAAACTGATTGGGACACCGGGTTTTTGAACGCCAGGAGCAGAGTAGCAAGAAATACCAGGGTGAAAAAGCGGCGGTGGAATCCGGTCTGAGCTTTTGTAATTCCCCAAACAGCGAAACATATGGCAATAACGGAAAAGTACCCGGCTGTCTCCTGATAACCCATAAATCCCCAAAAATTCTGAGTTGAAGGGTTACCGAAAAAATCCGGGGACCATAAAGTGATCAGATTTTTCAGCGGCAGAAGACCGTAAGAATACTCGATGATGTTGTGATCCAGGCTGCGGATTGATAACCCCAACAGTTCCCAGGTTGGTAATAACTGCAAAGCTGCTGTGCCCACTCCCCAGAGCAAAATCAGCCCGGGGAGTATCAATCGCGGCAGCCTGCGGGGGGAGGGTGACCGCCACATGAAGTAAACAGCGCAGACAATAAGGAAATAAACGGCAGGCTGGAAAAAACCTCCGGTAAAGACGAAAAATAAAATCAGGGGTAGGATGTAGAGGAAGCGGAAATTACGGGTATTAACAAATTTTTCCCACAATAACAATGCCAACGGCAGCCACATGATAATCTGTCCGGTAGTAGCATATTCCAAATAAGTCATCATGAAGCCGGAAAAGGCGAATACGATACCTCCTGTAAGTGAGGCAGCACGGGACGCATGGATTACCCGCAGATAGAAATACATGAAGAGTACGGATAGCAGGAGCTGTAAAAAAAGAAGGGTCGACCAGCCCCATACCGGGCCCAGCAGCAGAAGGAATAGGTTAAGGGGATAGAACGGGGCGGACTGCCAATTGGCCAAAAGCGGAGTGCCGGAGAAGGAATAAGGATTCCATAACGGCAGGTGTCCATGGCGCATCATGTCCGCCGCCAGAGTTCGCCAGGGGTAGAGCTGGGAAAACACATCGCTGAGGGAGGCGTTCTTGTAGGGCACACCCACAACGTATCCCCATTTATAATCCAGCCAGGGATAATAACCCCCTACCATGACATCAAGCGGCAGGGGAATCCGACCGGAAAACACCGGGCGGAAAAATATGAGAGGCAGAAACAAGATAAATGTGACTATCCAAAAAAGAGGTTTGCCCATAATATGAGATAATTCTACTATTATGCCATTTTTAACTGTGGTGGTACCGGTTTATAACGAGAGTCAACGGGTGTGGCATCTGCGTGAAATTCTGGCATATTTTTCAGGAAAAGGATTTAATTTTGAAGTGATTGTGGTTGATGACGGGAGCACGGACAATACAGCGGAGGAAGTCCGCCGGATCTTCAAAAAGTATCCTTCCAAGCTTGTAAAAATAGTATCATACCCGCATAACCGGGGTAAGGGATTTGCCGTCAAAACTGGGATGCTGGCCGGAAAAGGTAAATACAGCCTTTTTACCGACATTGACTTATCCACTCCGGTGAGTGAATGGGATAAGCTGGCGCCGTTTCTGACCAGTGACGATGTGATTATCGGAGTCAGACGCCGACCGGGAGCGAAAATACTGGTTCACCAACCTCTGATTCGGGAGTGGCTGGGGCGGGGATTTACGAAATTGTCCCAGTGGATAGCGGGTTACCCGATTTCGGATTTCACTTGCGGGTTTAAATGTTTTAACCGCGAAGCAGTGGATTTGATCTTTCCTAAACTTACAATATCCGGGTGGGGTTTTGATACCCAGGTACTATATCTGGCTGTGAAAAAGGGTCTGAAAATAAGAGAGGTGCCAATGGTATGGAAAAATGACGGTATGACTAAAGTTAAATTAGCCAAAGATATTTTCGGGTCGCTTCGTGATTTAATCAGAGTCCGGATGACGGATCTGAGAGACCAAAAACAATCCGGAAGCAGCTAATATTCCCCGGGCAATGGAGATTGCCGTACCCGCCGGATAGAACCGATTCATCCAATCAAAGAAACTAAAATTAATGCCGAATAATCCCAGATGTAATGAAGGTTCGAATCCCAGTATAATTATTAAATAAGAGAGCATTATAATCAGAGTCGGAAATTTTAGACGAGGATTGCGAATATATAAAAGTAGAAGGAAAGGGGTAACCCAGACAAACCATTGGGGATGAAAATGGGTAACCGAGTAAAACAGAAGAAGCAGTGCACTGAACCATCCGGAAAGTGATAAATCGCCAGGCTTTAACCATTGCCACCAGTAAATCAATACCAGACCCAATACAAAAAGGGGTATGAACTGAGATCCGGAGACCATAATTTTGGCATACACTATTTTGTCAGACAGGCCCGCCAGAAGCGCATATTGTCTGAATCCCGAAGATGCAAGATACGGAATTATAATCACCAGATAAGTCAATAGTCCGACAATAATATTTTTTAACTTTGGTCCGGGGAGCAGGGGTAGAAAAAACAACGGCAGGGGTTTGAAACCTGCAGCCAGTCCGATGCAGACGGCTGCCAGAAGTGATTTGCGTTTGGATAAATACACAGCCAACAGCAAGAATAAAGCGATAAAGATATCGAATTGGCCGATCATGTATGAGACGTAAATATTTACAGGGTTAAAAATCCAGAGCAAGCTGCCTGAAATTTTTAATTTGTCTGGTAATAACCGGTAAATCAGCAGCAGACAGAGAATATCCGCCAGCAAATACGGCAGTTTTAATAACAGCAGCAAGAACGGCAACCCGGGATCCGATCTTAACTGACCGATATCGGATATAAGGGTATTAAAAGCTGAGTGAGGATAAAGGGGTGATAGAAAAAAATTGAAAAGAGCATGGGTCAGATACGCTAAAGGCGGATAAATAAACAGTCCGTCTCCATAAAGTTTTACCAAGGGATCGGTCCGCGGCTGACGGCTGAGATAGTTATAAAAATCTAAAATTTGACCTTTGTGAACGATTATATCTGCGGCAAAATTAACAGCCCGGAAATCCGGATGCAGGGTAACGGGCATCAGTACCAACCTGAGACTAAGTCCGAGTATCAACCAGGGAAGCATATTTTTCATAGTATTAAAAGTTCCTCAAATTTCCGATTAAACTTGCTGATATCGAATATTTTACTCCTGGTGCGGGCGGCAAGGGAAAGATGACCAAGTTTATTTGGGTCTTTGATTATTTGAAGCGTTAAATCCGCGAGCTGACCGGGTTGATCCCACAAGAAACCGTTAAGATTATGGTCAACAATTTCCTTATGACCTCCGTGGTTGGTGACCAACGGCACACAACCGGCCGCCATAGCCTCGACCAGGCTGATTCCGAAATGTTCGGTTTTAGCCGGATCTTTAATTTCGTCTGCATAGTAACCACTGGCAGACCAGAAGATTTTTGAATGGGAATACATTTCCCGTATCCGGGTAAATTCCGGGTCGGTGATAATGGTTAAAGGGAGATTACCTGCCTGCTGCTGCAGCTTTTTTAATTGTCCCGGAGCTGTTCCTACCCTGGTACCACCGGCTATGATTAATTCCCAACCGGAAATTTTTGAGTAGATTTGTTTAAAGACGTCGATCAATAAGGCGTGACCTTTGGCCTGTGTCAAATCGGAAAAACGCCCTAAATAAAGAATAGTGTTTGTTTTTTTACCCGGTTTAAACTTTGAGGTATCTATTGGCGGGTATACGACTGTACTGTTAATCCTGAACTCAGGATCGACAACGGATTTGGTAAATTTAGAGTTGACAACAAAAGTATAGAAGCGTGATTTAATCAGATTGGTAAATATTTTACCCCCGACGTTTTTAAACGGGAATTGAAAATGGATTAAAGTTTTTTTGGCCAGAGAGGTGGGCAGACTACCGTCAGAAAGCCAGAATACGAGTTGATAGTGATTAGTGATTAGTGAATAGGGGGTAGAAGAAATAAAATTTACTCCGGAGATGTCTATTCCGAAACGGAGATTAATCTCAGGAGAAATGTCTCGCGGCCAGAGAATGTCCACCTGCCAACCGGAATCCTGTAGCAGTTTCACGAACGAGGCTGTGTACCGCTCTCCCCCTCCCATGGTTTCCCAATAAGGATTGTAAACCGCCGCACGCATGAATATATCTTAACAAAAAGTTACGACCAGAGAGGGATTATATAGGAGGCTCTGCCTGCCCGGGAAACGTAAATCGGTTGTTTAAGACTGGGGGGAATGATCTGATTTTACAATATTTTGCATTTCCCAGAGTCGGGCGTAAATTATAAACATATTGAAAACTTGAAAAATGCCGTCGATGACGCCTTCGGTTCCGTCCCGCCAGGCTCCCAGCTTTACAAACCGCAGCCAGAATTCCGTATACATGACCCGCAAAAACCTCCAGACTACCATCGGGGGATGACCGGAATCAAATCTTAGCCGGGCTTCGTATACCGTAAATAAGAGAGTTTTATCGACCATTGACGAAAGATCCCGGTGTGAGAAATGAATCAAGGCTTCTGAAAGTTTCTCCAACTTACCCGAATATACCGGCTGCTCGTGCAGGGGATACTGCCATTTTTCTAACTTTGATTTATTAAACAATCTGATAACATAATCATTCCCCCAACCTCCATGTTGCATGTGACGACCCAGGTAGATATTTTTCCGCAATAGGGCATAAGCCCCCACAGGTGAACCGTCGGATATTGCAGTTTGTACCTCGCGACGCAGTAACGGACTGACGCGCTCATCGGCATCCACGTAAAGAATCCAGTCGCCTTCAGCCGCATACAGTCCCTTGTTTCTGAACGCGGAAAAATCATCACCCCGGACTTTGACTACGCGGGCACCGCGGGATTTCGCAACGGTAATCGTATTATCAGTACTGCCGCTGTCGACTACTATGATTTCGTCGGCGAAAGAAAGCGACATCAGACAGTCACCGATCAATTTTTCCTCGTTTTCAGCGATAACAATTGCGGAAAGCATATTATTCAGCCTGGAAAGAACCGAATCCCAGATTGCCGGTATAGTAATCCAACACCCCCCGCCGTTGCCAAGGCCGTCCGGACAGGTAGAGCCGGATGGATTCCCTAACCAGGGCAATTCTGGTTCTTAAAGGAGCATAGCGCAACCCGAACAGGAGACGATTACGGGCAATGTAGTAGTCCTGCAGGGAAGAGCCGACGCCTGCAGAGTGGGCATTGATATGCCAGGCTACGGCCTGGCTGACGTACATCAATTTCCAGTGATGCCTTTTGGCCTTCTGGCAGAAATCATTTTCCTCGTAATATAAAAAATATTTCGGGTCGAAGAAGCCTATGTCATTTATTACCCGATTTCTAATAAACATACAGGCACCGGTAATGAAATCGGTCTCTATGTCGTGGTCATATTGGCCTTTGTCAACCTGATCGACTCCCCGGTGGGCGGCGATGAGATTCGGCCAATCCATATTCCCACCGGCATACCACAATACATTACCCCGGTCGCTATCAAGATACCTTTCCTGATGGAACTCGTGGCCAGGGGAAAAATAGATTTTTGGGCCGAATATCCCCGCACTTCTGTCTTTTTCAGCTGCAGCCAGCAAGTGCAATAAACAGTTTGTATCCACCGTAACATCCGGGTTGATAATCCAGATAAAAGAGGCCTTGTTTTCCAATGCATCACGGATACCAATGTTGTTGCCTTCAGCGTAACCCAGATTGCGGGTATTGGTAATTAGTTTGATGCGGGGAAATTTTTGTCTGACAACATCGGCAGATTGGTCAGAGGAATTGTTGTCTATGACGGTAATTTGCAGATCGTGCGAAGCCGTTTTTACACGAAGCAGGGATTCGAGGCAGGCCGGGATATAATCACGGGAATTGTAAGCCAGTACTACGGCGGCTATGTTCATACCTTCAGACGACGAATGAATTTCCACCAGGGTTTGAGAACAAAGGGAGCGGAGTCAATTTTTGACTGGTAATACCACCATGACAGCTCGTTATTCGTTTTTCGTAATTCGTTATTTAAATCCCCGGGAGTAAATTTATTTTGGGGGAATTTAAGTGTCTCCCAGAATTTTAAATACAAGACCAGTTCTGAATAAGCCTGCAGTAAAGACAAAGCCAAACCGTGTAGTCCTTCCGAGTACCCACGTCTGGCAAAGTACTGCGAGAGAAATTCTTTAACCGGATAAACGATCAGATCTGCAGGCGAAAAACGATGGTTATTGTCATGTAAATGCCGCAATTGGTGATCGGTATAGCGATTGATCCGATCCAGGTACTGGCTGACCGAATCGTAATGGTGATGAATGATGGCTAAAGACTCATGTGACGGGAGATCCTCACCCCGACCTCTGGTAAACGGGACACTATGAATGGTATCTTCCCAGGTGATATGGCCTTTTTTGAATAATCGATAGACATAATCCGGCCACCAATGCTGGCTTTTAATCCATTTATTAAAAATAATATTTTTCCGGGGCAGGCGATAATAATCTACGTCAGACCGGGAAATAAGCGATTTTATTTTTTGTCCTAGTCCGGAAGGAATCTCTTCATCAGCATCCAGGAGCAAAACCCAGTCATTTTTAGCTTTGGAGATAGAATAATTGCGCATCGGCTCCACGAAGCCGGAATGAGCGTGGGAATATACCGTACAACCTAATTTTGTGGCGACTTGTTTAGTGCCGTCGGTCGATGACTGGTCCACAACTACTACTATTTCATCCGCCAGTTTGCGGACTGATTCAACAACCCGTGGGAGATTTTGGGCCTCATTCCAGGCAGTGATAACAACCGAAAGCATAGCTTCTGACTTTGTATTATCGGTGTTTCTAATAAATAATTCAAATCGGCCCTAAGCCAAATCCGTTTTATAATACAGTTTATGCGAATCATTAAAATTCTTATAACCGGAGTGGTTTGCGGTTTAATTTTATTTCACACCTGGCCGCTTAAAATAATCAGTGTCGACAGCATTCCCAAGGTGGGCGAAACGTTTGATGAATATGCCGTCCTGTGGTCAGGAATGAGCCTGGCAAACGGGGGGCTGCCTGTAGGGTGGACGACGAATTTGGGCGCGTACAGTCCGAATTTTCCGGGGAGCAGTCTGAAGGGTACGAATCTGGAAGTGCAGGGAAAAACACCGAATTGGACCCGGATTAAAAATGTTCCTATGCCGGGAATTGCGGTAGTGGAATATGATTACGGTTTGGGGAAAAAACAGATTGCCCTTGTCCAGCCGTATTTTGACCATCCGCCGCTGGCGGGGCTGATTTACACATGGGGAGCGAAAAATGACAACAAATCCCTGATTGATATTACACCGGATCAATTGCGGGCGATCCCCCGTTACGTCAGTCTGGTAACTGCGGGTTTGACTGGTATTCTGGGATATCTGTTATACGGAGCGACAGGCGGAATTGCTGCGGTCGCCCTTTATTCAACCATGCCGTCGACTGTATTTTCCGGTAGGATGGTGCTGACTGAGAACGTGATCAGCCCCCTGATGTTGCTGGCTATGATTATCCTGAAGCTGGCAAAAAGCCGCGGGAATGTCAAATTATTTGCCGGTGCGGGATTAGTATCCGGGGCGGCGATGCTGTCTAAATTCCCGGGAATAGGGGTGTTGGTAGCCGGTGTAGTCTGGGGAGTTAAAGAAAAAATCAGCTGGAAATACCTAATAATATTTCTAGCCAGCGGGCTGTTCATCGGAGGGTTATATGTCATATACGGTTTATGGATTGCCCCTCAACTATTTATACGGGTGATGCTGGCTCAAGCGGGCAGGGGACTGTGGGGGACTGTCAACCTCTGGGAAGCGGTTGGCAGGCTGTGGTTTTTGGATTTTCCCATCGACGGCTGGTGGATCGGAGGATGGCTGGTACTGATCTATCTGGGGACAAAAGCTGCCCATTTTTTGCCGGTGATTTTTGCTGCCACCTATATCCTGTCCGTCACCTTATTTGGCGGGGGAAATTCAGCCTGGTATTTCTTCCCTTTGGGGGCAGTGTTTTGCCTGTTGTGGGCGGGATTGATTAATGAAATCCGACTGAAACCGAACTGGATCAACTTGGGATTGCTTTTCTTTTTCGGATTTTCCAGCAGCTGGTATTGGGGTTACGCCCAGTATCACACGGCCGGCAATCCGACGAATATCATCCGGATAGGAGCATTAGTTCTGGTGATGCTAAAAATAATCGGGGAGAGATGGGGTAATAAATTTAATTGGAGCACCCTAATCTGGCCGATATTATTAGTGATTATTCTGCACCGGATGTATGTATGGAATTTCAGGGGTATCCAGTACCTGCTAACTAATTGGAGCCGACTCCCCTACCCCAGTGCATTTAGCAAACAATAGGGATTTACCGGAAAGGTGCTAGTTCCCGGCCCAGACGGCGACTTGGGTGTTTTCAAAGACCGTCTTCATCCCCATTTCCCCTGCTCCCAGCCGCGGGTGCATACGGGCCACATCGGGAAGATACAGGTAGCGGATATTCCGGCCCTGGAGGAAGCCGCGGGCGGCGGAAGCATCGGTAGTGGTGAAAAAATCCTCGAGTTCCTGTCTGGCGGAACGCCAGTCGTAGCCGGTAATGTCCAGGTTGATTTCGTCCTCCAGAAAAACCGGGTGTCCCCCAAAAGCCGAAACGTAGGCTGTGGATTCATACAAGTAGAGAGGTTTGGGAGGGGGGAAATCAGACCGGGTGAAAACCGGAGTAAGGACCACTCCCGGAGGCTGACGGGAGAGAAAATCCAAGGCCAGGATTTCGGATTGGGGAATCATGGCCGGTGGTCGTGAAGGCAGGTAATGATGGAGAGTGTCATAGGTGGTGGGCAATGTCAGCCCAATTACCAATATCCAAATTCCAATTCTTAAAAAATTGCTAAATTTCACGATTTTCAAAATATTTGAGACGGCTACACCGGCGAGAATTCCTGCGAATACCTGGGAGTAATAGAAGAACTGGATGGTGTTCCAGGGGGTTCCGGTCTGAATAAAAAGTAGAGGGAACAAAATTCCCAATATTATCCCCTGCCCCAGAAAAACGTAGGGCAGAGACAGACCATGATTATCACGGATCAAACAGAAAATCGAAACGATTCTGGTACCTAAGTTGCCTACGATAAATATGCAAAATGCCGCTATAACTGCAATCGAATATTTCATCCAGTCGCCGGTGGCAAAGTTGTTTACCATGACCTGATGAAGATATGGCCAGTTCAGCCTGTCCGAAAATCCGGTAAGCGTTTCTAAAAACCAAAAGGGCTTCCAGACGAGCAAATTTGCAGAGGCCTGGTTGAAGGGGAAAAATAGCAGAGAAAAGATAGCACCGGAAGCCAGCAGTACCCGGAGCGTAAATGTCTCTCGATATCGAATCCAGTCAAACATACCCCATATCAACAAACCAGAAAAACTGATCACACCGGCATAAATCTTTACCCAGCCGGTTACAGCGAAAACCAGGACCGCCGGCCAGAATCTCTTTCTTTGAAAGCTCAGCAAACCTATCAAAATCAGAAGAACGGATAAAGCAAACGGCGGATTGATAAGAGTGGAAATGGCTTGCTGGGACCAAAACATAGACTCACCTCCGAGACGACCAGAACGAAGCCAGGAAACCAGCCAACCCCAGCTGCCACCAAAATATATAAAAAAAGCGGACCACCAGGCGGCTGTTTTGTCTCTGCACCAGCGAAGAACCAGACTATAAACGGCTAAACCTGTCAAAATTGAAATTACGGGAGGTAATACCTGAAAATAGATCCTGGAGACAGGCAGGCTGGTCAGACGAAAAATGACTGCAAGAAGAAAGTCGAATCCCAGATGATAGTTGCGGATATTTTCACCCGCAAAGATCGGCATTTGCAGAGTTCCCCGGGAGAGACCTGAGGCCAGGGAAATATGCCACACCCCATCGTGGCCGTTTGGTCCCCAGAATCCAATACCGTAGTCATAAACCAGACCGCTTTTGACCATGGTGGCGGACCATACCAGGGAACCACAGAGAATTAAACCCCATTTAGCTTTTTTTGACCAGGGCATGGAAAAATTTTTGACCGTCAGCTATCAAAGACGATCCGACCAATAAATAAACCGCCAGAATGTATACAAGTCCGGAAATTAAACAATTTAAAATTAAATTAGTCAAAGTAGCGGAAAGAATAACAGATAAAGAAACTGATGCGGTCAACATGGAAAGGGTGGCAATAGCGGTCTTGCCGAAACTATTTAATATATTAAAGTGAGTGAGTCTAAGGGCGATTATTATCGGGACTATAGATGATAATGCAATAATACCTGAGGCGTATGCTACACCAATATATCCATATTTTACGGCAAAGGGCGGGATAAGAAGCCAAGTCAATACAGTCCACATCATCATCAGGAACGAATTGTACTTAACCTTGCCGACGGCATTAAAATAATTGGTTATCGGGGTTGAAACCGCCGCCCAGGCGCTCCCGAAACAAAATATTATCAATGGGATCAGTGCCGCTTCCCATTTACCGTACTGGGGAATTATCCGGATTAATTGAGGAGCAATGGCTGCCATACCACCAACTACAGGGAAAGTAATTAAAGTGATGAAAAAGAGAGTTTTTTCCAGAGCCGAACGCAGTTGTTGGGGCTGATCCTGAAGTCGGGCGTAGGCCGGAAACGTGACTTTGGTGACATTGTCCATTACAAACCGCAGGGGTTTTTGGGACCAGGTCTGAGCCCATCCGATGATTCCGATCCCATCCGCCCCAATTATCTTCCAGAGAAAAATGTTTAATAAACGGTCTTTGATAACAGCCATGAAAGTGTTGATCTGAAATGGTAAACCGAAAGACAAGAGGGTTTTGAGTGAAGTGACAGAGACGGACAATCCTAATTTCCAGGGGGCCAGCCAGTAGATTAGGATCGTTCCGACCAATCCCCGTAAAATAACAGCCCAGGCATATGCGGTAACTCCCCTGCCCTGCCAGGCTAACAGCACCGCAACAAAGTAGAAAACCAGAGTTTCCGCGACTTCGACCGCAGCCAATGTTTTGAATTGGAGATGACGCTCCAATATGACCGAGGGAATGGTTTTCAGGGAAGCCAGGAAGAACGCAGCTAACAGCGAATATAAAAGCCACATGCCGGAGCCGGAGATGTGGTAATAAGCTGAAATCCGGGGGGTGAGTGAAAGAGTAATTATAAGAAGTAAAATTACCAATACCTGCTGCAGGGTGAAGGTGGTGCGCAGGTCGGTGAGGGTGACTTTGGCTTTTTTCTGAATCAGAGAGGCAGCCAAACCGATGTCCGAAAAATAACCCAGTATTGACACCAAATCATTGACGGCAATAAAGAGACCGATTTCGGGACGACCTAAAAAGACGGACAACAGAAAAAAACCGATGGTGGAGACAATCTGCAGGATAAAAGAGCGGCTGATAAGGGTAACAACGCCGGATAAAGATCTGGCTTTGACAGTATCCAGATCGATGTCCACCAGGGTTATCTCATCATCCATAGCTTCATTTTAACTCATAATTATGATATTGTTCTTTCCCATGGAGAATGTACCATGTATCAGCAAACCTGAAATGGACTGTCGCCGGTGTCATAACAAAGGAGCTTCCGGAAACCTAATAAATTTTTTGGCAGTTAGATATGGGATTAGTGAAGATGAAGTGGTAGAGGGAATTCGAGCAGGGGGAGGATTATTAACTGAATTTAAAAATCGAATAACAGAAGTGTTTCCTGATGGGGGCGCTTGCACACGCAAAGATTGTATAGATTAGCCTCAAAAGAGGTCCTCTTGTGAGGTTGACGCCTCCTATAGTATTATGGCTGATATTAATCGAGTGTGAGGCGGGAAATTGTTTCTGATTCGACAGGTGACAAAATAAAATCTGCGTAGGAATTGGCGTATCTGTTTTTTGAAAAAAACTTCAGGAGAAACTCTTTACATATCCACTTTGACTGAAGACCGTTAATGTAATCGGCCAAAGAACTAGGATACGGCACCTCTCGCCATCTGGTTACGGGATAACTCATCCACTTAACAGGGTTCAGGTGAATATATTTTGACAGATACAATAGCTGCTCTTCGCTGGAAACCAGTACGGCTTTATACACATCCTGGAATAATACACCGGTTCTTTGGTATTTCTTATTAAAGTACATAGCATACCTGGTACCAAGGGAATTGGTGAAACTATTAATAACACTTTCTTTCTGTTTAACCAGAAGATGGAAGTGGTTCGGTAGAAGGGCGTAGCTTAGTAATTCAATCTGACCGAAATAATTTTTAAGCCTGACTAATTTCTTGGCCTGGTCTTTTTGCTTCCCTGATGATCCTGGTGAAGTGACAATGTTTTGAAGCAAGGTATTGTCCTTGGGTGAAAGATAGTTTTCCAAGTAGGAAAGGAAGACAGAATAATCCTGCTCGTCCAGAAATATACTGCGTTTTTCAACCCCACGATTGTAAATGTGGTAAAAGGAATCCTGGAGATATAATTTTACAGAGTTTTTTGAGGCCATAGCTTCGCAAGAGGTCCTCTTGTGAGGCTGGGGGCGCCTATAGTATAGATGAGCAATAACCAGGACAGGAGGGAAAGGGAGTTGCCGATGGTGCGAACGGGAGTGTTGGTGAAACGGGCAGTTAAAATGTGAACGCCGGTGTTCATATCCACCTGCATCCGGCCTAATAATTTGTCCCGGGCGGGATCAATTGGTACGGGACTGCCGTCTACCCAGATTTTCCAACCCGGAAAGTAAAAGGTTTGCAGTTCGACTACTGCCCCCGGGGAAGTGATGTCTATTTGATATTGCTGAAAATTAGTTTTTTTACTGATGCGTCGAAACGAACCCTCACCCCCGGTAATATTCAGGTCGTCACCGGCGGCATCCGGAGGCGGCAAGGGAGCCCAAATCGGCAGGTAATCAAATATTCCGGACGTGACTAACAACCGCCACGAATTGCCGGAAAACTTAGTGGCATCGGTGGCATCAGGATACCAGAGACGGGGACGGAAAAAGCCGGCATTAAGCAGGAGCAAGAGTAAGAATAAGAGGATGAGAATTTTTTTTGAAAATATCAAAATGACCGCCCCGGAAATAAAGGAGGTGAAAAAAACCGCCAGTGTCAGGAAACGCCAGGGGAACTGCAGATACTCCAGGGGTTTTATCAGCTGCCAAACAGGAATAGACCGGGTATGGGACATGAATAAGCTGAATAGCATAGTCAAGGTCAGTAATATCAACAAAGAAGCATGGCTTCGGATTTTTTTTGAAAACAGCAGGGAAATAATTATCACTGCCGGTATTATCCAGTGAAGATACCCCAGGGAAAAACTCATGGTGTCCCCCGGCCCGTTGATGGATTCGCCGTAACCCCAGTAATTACGGATGAATATCTGGTAGAGATTCAAAAAATGGGCCAGGTAATTGAAATAGCCGATGATCAGAGTCTGTACGTGGGCGTATTTTTGTTCGAATACTACCGGGAGAGTGAAAAAGGCTGATAAACCAGCTGCCCAGATGGCACTGACAGCCAGCGGAAATAAAGATCTGACTGACCTGAACTTCCACCACCAGTAAATAATCCAAATAAGCAAAAAGGGGGCAAAAATCATCAGCATAGGATTATGGGATAGCATGAGACAGGCAACAGACAGCGAAAGAAGTGGAATCCACTTTTTTTGAGCGGTGGCTATAAGTTTATAGGAAGTGAAGAAAATCGCCGGGTAAAAAGCCATCGCCCAAAATTCGTTCATCGCTCCCCGGACATAGAAATCCAAAGAGTGGTACGGAGCGTAGGTATAAAAGGCCGCGCTGACCAGACCCCCCGAACGACCCCAAAACTTCTTCCCTAAAAGATACATAAACCAGGCTGTCAGAATAAAACCCAGGATACCTACAGCTTTGACAGTATCCAGATAGGACAATCCTGACCAGTGGAAGATTTGACCGATGTAATATGGTAAGGGAGGGTAATAGTTGAACAACGGATAGCCAAACCCATAACCTAAATCCGAAACCCAGCGGCAGGGAATTTGTAAATCATTCAAACACTTTTGCATCTGAAGCTGGCGCATACCTTGCAGGTCATCGTGCATGGTGAAATATCCGGGCTGGATCAAGCCGGCGAAAGCCGGCAGAATCAGCAGTAACAGGATCAGCAGATCTTTTTTCATTTCCGCGGAAGAACTTCAAAAAACAGCAGATATTCCCGGTTGCCGTCGGGAGCGGCAGCCTTGGGGTAACTATAAATCAGCCTGAGTCCGAGTTTGTCGGGATCGGCGTGGAAGCGAGAAGAATTGACCACCAAAAACACCCGATTATCAACGAGTGCGGAAATTAATTTATCGTGCACAGAGTCGATCCAGACGCCAACTCCGACAATGCGGACGTTGGAAGCACCTTCGGTGTACAGTTTCAATGCATCAAAGGGAGTACCGAAAAAGCCTTCCGAACCAACCAGAACCGGGCCCAGGGAGGCTTCGGCGCGCAAATATTCACCGATCTCTTTCAAGCCAAACCCCGCAGTCCATTCCTCCAAATATCCGGCCCGTTCTATCCGGGGAAGCGGGGCGGCTAAAGGAGAGAAAAGCAACTGATAATCAATAAACAGCGAGGGCAGGATAATCAGAGCGGACCCGGCGTAGACCAGCAGATGTTTTTTGGTCCGTTCGCCGAGATGTTCCAGGGCATGGGTGATCAGAATCACGCCAAAAGGAACGGAAAACAAAAGATAACGGGCAGTAAAAGTAACAGCAACGAAACTCTGGACGATAACCGGTAACAACCACCAGGCAGACAAAACCAGTCTTTGCCGCCAGTGGGTAAACTTTTCAGCCAGCATGCCCCAGACTGCGAAAATCAGGCCGAAAGGAGTAGCCAGATACAGGTAAAATTGGAATGAGTCCCGGAGGTGTGGTACTAAAGGATCGAGAGGATGGCGCAATATTTCTGAAAGCGGATAAACATAATCCCGGTTCCGGATAGCGATCATATGAAATTCGGGTCCCAGACGGAGAATGTTATACATAGCAAAGGCGATAGCGAAAGCCGCAAGCCATAATCCACAAGCCACAAGAATGTTTTTTGGTTTGGGTTTGGGAAGAAACAGGACCAGGGACGGAGTCAAAGCGATCGCAAAAACCGCCGGTGATTTGGTCAACCAGGCAAATCCCAGACAAAAACCCCCTAACATGGCCATATCCAGACGTAAATACCTGGTGGCCAAATACATAAAATTAAACGCCCAAACGATAAACAACACCAGTAAGCTGTCACTTAAAGCCAGACGGTCAAAAAATACGGTATACGGGAGTACCGCCCACAATAATCCGGACATTACAGCCTGACGGGGCCGGTTAAATAATAAAAATGCCGCCAAGGCTACTCCCAGGGCAGAGCCGATTCCCGCCAGACCTGAAAAAAACCGGCCGGCCGCCAGCGGATCGGAGATTATTTTTAGAAAGGGAATCATTCCCCACATGTACAGAGGCTGCTTGCCGTCTGATAAGGGCAGGAAGCGCAGGGTGGCTTCGGATCGCATGACCTGAGCCCAACGGACATATATGGCTTCGTCGGCAAATACCGGAAATGAATTAATCCGCACAGTCCGCAGAATTCCGGCCAAACCCAGAACCAGCAACAGGACAACCGGCCAACGGCTTTTAATAACGGTAAACATGGGTCAGTGAACGATAACGAATTAACAGTAATTCTTTCAGACCCGAAACTGCATCATGAAAGAAGCGGACCCTTTTGGTTTCCTGATGTGTCCAGAGAACAGGGACTTCGGCAATTTTAAAACCCATTTTCCGGGCCAGATACAATATCTCCACATCGAATCCCGGGTTGACAGCCGGGCCGGAAATCGGCCGGGCAGGATGGACCAGGCTGAAGGCGGTGAAGATTTTCCGGCCTGCCTGAGAGGTAAAAGCTTTGAAGCCGCATTGAGTGTCCCTGACCGGCAAACGCAGAATCAAAGTCCTGACAATAATCATGCCGTAGGCGAGAATCTGACGGAACACAGGGGCTCCCGGTCTGCCGCTTCTGGAACCGACCGCTAAATCAAAACCCCGGGTAAAAGCTTCCCGGAATTTGTCGAACTCAGTAATCGGGGTAGCCTGATCCGTATCGGTGAACAGGATAATTTGTCCCGCAGAAGCAAAAACCCCGGCCATAACCGAGGCGGCTTTACCCTGATGAGGATTATCCAGTACCCGGGTATGAGGGTGGGTTGCTGAAAAATTCTGCAACAAGGACAGAGTACCATCCGTCGAACCGTCATTAACTAAAATAATTTCCCAGGAGAAGGGTTGCGAGGCCAGGTATGAATGAACACGGTTCAGTGAACCCCTACGAAAATTGGGAACTTCGTTATATATCGGAATAATGACTGAGAGGTAGGGTTCTTTGTCCATAGCTGCTGAAAACATTTTACTTCATAAATAGTCAGATTCACTTGGTGAAGCCAAACATGGGATCGGTTAAATTGGCATTGGCTCCGGAACAGCTTTGCCGGATGCTGTCAGGTGAATATTTGGCATAATCCGGCAAAATTAAACCCAGAGCGCCGAAAGTCCAATCCAAACGGTCGGCCCGGGTGTGGGGAAAAACGACAGTATAAACCGGGCTTTGGCTTTTGGGCTGATTAACATGAAGCCGTGCCCGCCAAAAAAGGTAACGATAGCCGAGTTCATAACCGGGGTTGGTCATATAGGATACGGAAACGCAGGGATAATCATGAGCCCGGGCGTCTGCTGAAATGGCATTAACCACGGCTGTCCGCTCCAAATAACCACTGCGGTTGATAGGGGATGTGAGAAATAATCCCAAATGATAGGCGACAAAACCGGCCAATGCGGCAGTGACCAAAATCCGGCCGGCGGGCCGGCGGTAAATATAAGTCAAAAACAAAACGGCTGCAGCCAGCCAAAGAATATTCAAGCCGTTGAGATAATATTCGGATAAGTTGATGGGGTGGGCGGCGAAAAACAGCAGGAAGAGGATTATCCACAGAGCATAAAGAAGCAGAGTATACCGGGGCAAAGTTTTTTTAAGTGATAGAAAAACCATTACCAACAGGCACAATGCGGGAATAATATAAACAGGCAGGATCGGCGGGCGGAACGGAACAAATAACCCCGTGCTGTTGCGGGAGGCATAGAGAATCACGTGGGATATTTTTTGCCACAGACTGCCGGACTTGGTACCGATTGACGCCAAACTGGTAAGCAGGGCGGTAGTCTGTTGGAAATTGTGCCGGAGTTCAAAAATCAGCAGCGGGACGGAGAGAGAAATAAACACCGCTAAAGGCACCAAAAAATCCCGGGGTCGGTAAAGGCTGCGGTTTAGCCAGACCGCGACAAAAACCAGAGGAATAAGCAGAACTAATGCCAAATGCAGGTGCCAGACGAGAGAAAATAAAACCGCCAATATCAGAAGTGATGATTTGTGACCGGAAAAAAGCCTGTTTAAAGCATAGAAAAACCAGACGGACCAGAGGAAAACGGGGGTGGTTGGTACCACTTCCCTCTCACCGGAGGAGATGGAAAAGGATACGGCATAAATCAGCGAAGCCAAACTTCCTGCCGGACGGGAATAGAGGCGGTTAAAAACCCAGTATATACTGGTAATGGCAGCCAATCCGACAATCAGAGAAAATCCCAAGGAGCCCACAGGATCCATCCCCGCTGCGAGGTAAAACGGAATGAGAATGTAGTAAAACAACGGTCCGATAAATATTCCCGGTGAGGAAGTCAGCTGGCCGATGAGCCGGGGATGCCTGTCGACAACTATATCTTTGACAATCCACGAAGCCAGATCGTTGTCATGCCCGTACATGAACCGTTCCCGCAGCTGGTAGCCCCGGGTCACCATACCCAGCAGCAGGGCAATGATTAGCAGTGCAGAGAATTTCATGTCAGTTACATGCGGTTACGCCGCTGGACGGTAATGGTGTTAAAAACCCTGGTGTCAAGGACCGAACCGATGGCCGCCTGGCGGCGGAGCCAGGCGGAAAGGAACTGAGGATGCTGGTCATCGGGTTCATATAAAGTGTACAGCCTGGAAGTAAGCGACGACAGGGGAAGACTCGAATATTTTACCGTTCCCTGCCAGAGGAACAGATAGTCGTAGGCGTAGGGCACTACCGGAGGCACATAAACGTCGATGTTGAAATCGTTGCCCCCGGAATCGGAATATACCCAATCAACAGCCGCCAATTCGGAAGAGTAATTCACCCAATCCGGACCGCGGCCGGTGAGATAAATTCCCAGCCGGGATAAATTATGCATCAGAAAAACGGCCATAAATAATCCCGCGATGATCCGGGGTGCGTTTCCTGCTGTCCAAGCCCGGGCAAGGATGCAGGCGATAATCACGGCCATAACGGGGTAGATGCCGGTGAAATAATAATCCCAGATATATCCGTGATTGCCGTGATAGAAAAGCAGTATTACCAGCGGAACCAGGCACCAGATCAACAGACTGATGAAGGGTACCCGGAATAATCGCCGGCCGGCGGTTAAGGCCAGCAGAAGAACCACACCAGCCGCGATCACCGCAATAATTGTATTTGTGAAAAACCGATCGGAGAATGCATGAAAGTAGAACAATAATCTTTCGTAAATAAACCGGGTAATCCGGGGCTGGAAACTTTGTTCGGCGACCAAGAAACGTTGAAATGACTGCACTAACAGGTGCTGGTGACGCAGATCAAATATAACCTGGGGAGCGAGGGTCAATCCGAACAAAGCCAAACCGAAAAGAGTAGGCCTGATATGTTTCCAGATGAGAATTAGCAAAATAGCCGGGAGAAAGAAGATGGCTGAAGCTGCTTCCAACTGCAGGGATAACCCGGCACACAAACCTAAAACCCACCACCAACGGGGTTGGTTATGGATAACTTTCAGCAAGGCTAAAACCGTCAAAGCAGCAAATAGAGGTAGCGGGGTGGGATTTGAAAGCCAGCGATGGGATAATGCCAAACGGTAGGAAAATGCCAGAAACAGAACGGAAATAATGGCCGTGGTCCGGGAAAAAAATGTATTGGCCAGATAATATGTAACACCGATGCCAGCGATATTCAGAACCGCCAGCCAGACGGCGGGAAATACGGGGTTTCCCCCACCTAACAAATAAGCGGGAGCAATCAAATAATAATAAAAAGGGCCAAGGAATATGCCTTCGATGCCGGTGGTCGGTCCGATTAAAAAAAGTTTGCCTTTGTGCCAAAGATTCCAGACGACCAAGGCATCCCGTCCCTGGTCATACCAAAATCCCAGAAAATCGGGGGTGCGGTATACGCGAAGAGCCAATGCAGCTCCCAAGATAAAAAATATTCCGTAACGCCGGATAAGGCCGGAAAAAATTGTCATTAGCCTGTCGGGTTATGAATCAATCTGAAAAGCCTGACCCCCCAGGGAAAGTCCCACTCTTTGTCAATTTTAGCCCAACCGAATGCCGCGATTTCCCACAAGGGGTGATTGATGGGATTGCAGCCGTCAGGCGGCAACCCCGCCGGTTCACAGATGACGAATAGCTGGTCTGAGAGGTGGTCGTGAATGGTGAAAAAGGGGGCCCGGTTTAAAAGCAGAAAATATCGGTATGAGGCGTCATAATTGCTTTTGGCTATCAATGCCAGATTAAACGGCCGGGAACCGGACTGAACGGCTATAAAATCCGATATGGATGCGGTTCGCTCCAGCTGGCGGTTGGGGGAAGAACGCAGCGGGCTGTAAACGAGATTGAAAGCCAGTAACAACAAAAGCAGCAGGATGACGGGGAAACGAGTGAGACGGTGGTGCATCAGGAATCTGACCGCAAATCCCAGCAGTAAAAACGGAGCCGGAAATAAAAATCCGTAATAATGCGGATAAACGTGCTGTTTGTACAGGCCCAACCCGACTATTCCTGTTACCAGCCAGACCAGGCAGAAAACCAGATCGGGAGAAACTTTCTTTAGCCTAAGTCCAAGTCCTAGTTCAAGAGCTGTAAGAGTGGTAACAGCCAGTGCCACCCAGCGCCCTAACAGAGGGTTGCTGGCAGTCAGCAGAGTAGCGTTAACATCCTCCCAAAGGGGCCAGATATGGGGCAGGGCTTTGTAGGCTTTGAGGTTAACGGTTGTTTGCCGGTCGCTAAAAAATTTATACAGGGCGGAAAAGTTCGACCAGCCATGGCGGAGATCAAACAAAATCAGAGGAGATAATAATATAACCAATATTACGATTGCGTAGTTGAGATATTTACCGGAATTTAAATTTTTCCGGGAAAGGGATATGAAAATTACCATGGGAAACAACAGCAGCAGACCCAGGTAATGGGAGTTGAGAACGAAAGCAAAGGAAATTGCGGATATCAGCAACCAGCGCCAATACCCCAGACGCCAGACTTTCCAGATGCCGTACATCGTAAGCAGGGCAAAGAAGGGCATTATGTTGGGGTTCCAAGAAGACCGGGAGTAAACAATTACCGTGGGGGACAGGGTATACAACGCCGATATAAAAAGCGCTGGTCTGCGGCCGAACCATTGCCGCCCGATCCACCACATTAAAGTTATTGCAGCCAAACCGGTGAGCCCGACAAATACAGCCGGTCCGACGGGAGAAAACCGGAAGAATGCCAGCCAGGGGGATACCAGGTAATAATAGAGAGGTCCCAGGTACATATTGCCGATGGAAGTCCCGGGTCCGATAAGCGGGAAGTGGCGGCCGGTGACAATCGCATGCATAACCAGAGCATCCCGGCCTTCATCCCCCAGAAAAGTCAGATATTGGCTGATGTGCCAAAAGCGGGAGATGGCTGCGCCCCCCAATATGACAGCCAGGGTTAGTATTTCCCAACGAAAAACCGTACGGCCCTGTTCCACAAAAATTTCCCGGCGGAATTGCCACCAGAAGGTAAATAATTCCCGAAAGGCTTTGATAATTACCCGGGGGTCTGCCCCGGTGGAATGGCCGGCGGTGCGCAACAAGTGCGTGAGGGGAACCTCGACTACCGTGAATCCCCGGGTTCTGGCCTGGGCGAACAACTCGGTATCAATTAATGCCCCGTCAGAGTGAAGCTGGATCCGGGACAGAATTTCCCGGCGAAAAAGTTTGAATCCACAGTCGATGTCCGTAGCCAGATATCCAAAAAGCGCCCTGACAGCTGTATTCCAACCCCAGCGGTTGAAACGCCGGACGTGTGATTCCCGGGTTTGTTGACGGATACCACTGACGATATCGGCGCCGGTGGCCTGCTGTTTGGCAATTAATAGTCTAACCTGGGAAAAATCGAACTGGTTGTCTGCCGGGACAAACACAATAAAATCCTGTGTGGCAGCGGAGAAACCGGTTTTTAGCGCCCCACCGTATCCCTTGTTGGGAGAATTGGTAACTATACGTAGACGGGGGATTTTTTTTTGGAAACCTGCAGCAATGGCTCCGGTACGGTCACGGGAACCATCATTGACAACAATAATCTCCCAGTCCGAAAGCCGAAGCTGCCTGATGACAGTATGAACCGCAGTTAAACAAGCGGCAATATTTTTCTCCTCGTTGTAAGCCGGAATTACCACGCTCAAACCGGGACTTTTCATGCCGTCTAATCATACCAGTATGCTAATATGATTGGTAGATGACCGGGAATCTGAAACAGGTGTTGATTGTGGCGGTAGTGGCTTGTTTTTCGGTCTTCGGAGTATGGTGGGCAACGGGGATGGAAAAGATTTATGAAAATTTTGACGGACCGTATTATTTGGCAGTGGCTAAAAGCTGGTACAAACAGGATGTACTGCGGACTAATTTTTCTTTTCCCACGCCGCTGGAATACTACCCGGCTCATTTTCCGGGATATCCGTTGCTGATAAACCTGGCGGCCTTAACGGGAATAAACCGGCCTCAGGCTATGCTGGCGGTGAACCTGGCAGCAGGAGTAACGGGAGCAATTTTTATGTTTGCGGCAGCCCAGCAGGCGGGAATGTCCAAACCGTGGGTGGCAGCTCTGGTGTGGCTGTTTTTTTGGCCAAGAATGTGGGCGGTGAGATCCGTGGGCAGCCCGGAGACATTATTTATAGCCGGAATTATCAGTTCCGTGTACTTCTTTAACCGGAAAATGTACTGGTGGTCGGCATTGGGGGCAATTGTGGCTGTGGTTACAAAAAGCCCGGGGATATTGTTAATTTTGGCGTATGGCTTGTGGGCAACAGAAGATTATCTGAAAAATAAAAGGTGGGAAAAGCGGATGTATCCGGTGTTTCTGGCGGGGTTGGCATTGGCAGGTGTGTTCTGTTTTTATAAATTGCAGACGGGAGACTTCTGGGCGTATTTCCATTCCGGGGATAACATCCATCTGCAGATACTGCCGTTTAAAGTCTTTGACAGCAATCAACCCTGGGTCGGAAATTTCTGGCTGGAGGATGTGCTGTGGATATATCTGGCAGGAGCCTGGGGGGTACTGGCAGTATTCCGGTATAACCGGGTCTGGGGATGGTGGGGGTTGGTATTTTATATCAGTCTGTTGTTTGTTTCGCATCGGGACATCAGCCGATATAGCCTGCCTCTGATTCCGGTAGTTTTAATCGGAGTCCATAAATGGCTGGAGAAAAAGGAGACTGTGTATATACTGGCGGGATTATTGCTACCGGCGTTTTTGTATACCCTGAATTTTGTAAACCATAATTTCCTGCCGATTGCCAACTGGGCGCCTTTTCTTTAGTCTTTCGTTTTCCAGATGATTTTGTTGTAAATAATGTAGTTGGTAATTAAAACCAGAATTAAAGCGCCGAAGAAGAAAAACTGAATGACGAACGGGCTGCCTTGGGCGACATCTTCACCGATTTTTAACACCGTGTACTGAATGCCCAGTGCAATGAAGGACGTTAAATTAAACTGGAGAAATTTGAAAATAATTTTGGATCCGGCAATCCGGTACTCTCTGAAGGTCCATAGATTGTTGAGGGAAAAGTTGCTGATGATGGCCATCTCACCCCCGATTACCGTGGCTATGGAGGGAGTGAGTAAATGCATAAAGACTGATGTGACTTCGAAGAACGCAGTTTGAATGACTAAACCGGTACCACCGACAATTACGAATTTTATGAAGCGCATAATTTTGGGGTTTTGCATCTGCAGACGGAAGATAACTCTCAGCGTCTCCTGCATTTCGTTTTTGATGATTTTTGATTCACCTGAAGTACGGTGGGCGAACAGGAAAGGGACTTCTTTTACTTTGGCGCCTTTCTGAACCATATAAAAAAGCAAATGAATCTTGTAAGCGAAACTTTTTGATAACAGTTTGGAAAAGTCGAATCCGTCCATGAATCCTTTTACCCTGGCCAGTTTGAAACCTCCTGTGACATCATGAATCTGCGGCAGGATCAGAAATACCCGGGCTACAATATTTCCGACAACGCTTAAAAACTTGCGTTTAAAACTCCAGGCCACGGGAATCGAACCGCCGGGGATGTAACGGGAACCGATGATGTAGTCATAACCGTGATTAATTTCGGCAATCAGCCGGGGTATATCCTGTGGCGGGTGCTGGAAATCACTGTCGAATTCCATCAGATAATCCGCATCCAGCTTTTCCATAGCGTAACGCATACCTTTGGCGTACGCCATGCCCAAACCCTCCTTTTTGTTTTCGACCAACAGATGCAGCCAGGAATAAGTTTTTTGCAGAGAACGGATAAGTTCGGCAGTACCATCCGGGCTGTTACCGTCGACATAAAGGACTTCGACAATATGGTCGGGAATACCGGGTAGAATTTCAGCCAGGGTCTCGATCATCCGGTCGGTATTTTCCCTCTCGTTGTAGGTGGGGATGATAATAATTATTTTCATATTTATAATCATAATCTTTTAAGTTAAGAAGTACCACCCCCTTCCCCCTCCTAATCTAGGAGTGGGAATTAAAGAGGGTGGTAATAATTTTCTTAATCACTTTATTGATATCATTTTCCACTTCCGAATTCCAAAATCTAATTACCTTCATTTTGTAAATATGCAAAGTCCTGGTTCTATATTCATCAAGATCTTTTTTCCGCTTATGTATACTCCCATCTAACTCTATTGCCAATTTTTTCTCCGGGCAATAAAAATCTAATATATATGGCCCAAGCCCGTATTGTCTTCTAAACTTAACCCCCAATTGACTTTTTTGTAACTTTTTCCAGAGCATTTTCTCGACCTCAGTTGAGAAGTTTCTGAGAGACTGTCGTCTCGTCTTAAATCTGGGATTGTTATAGATAAATCTGGTGTATGAATCCATTACTATAATTTACCACCCCCTTCCCCCTCCTAATCTAGGAGGGGGAGATAAAGAGGGTGGTAAAATCACGGCATGAGAATCGATATTCTGACTTTGTTTCCCGAGCAGTTTGAGGGGGTGTTCAGTTACTCCATTATTAAAAGGGCTCAGGAAAAGGGATTGGCGGATATAAAACTGCATAATCTGAGAGACTGGGCGACGGATAAATATAAATCCGTTGATGACCGGCCGTACGGGGGAGGAGCGGGGATGATACTGCGAGTTGATGTAATTGACAAGGCAATAAAAAATATCAAAATTCAAAAACTAAAATTCAAATCAAATTCAAATCCCAAAACTCAAAAAGTAATATTGTTGGATGCGGGGGGAGATAAGTTTAACCAGAAAAAGGCAGAGGAGCTTTCCGGATGCGAGCATTTGATTATTATTTGCGGGCACTATGAGGGGGTGGATCACCGGGTACATGAGCACATCGCGCAAGAGGTGATTTCCGTCGGTGATTTCGTACTTTCCGGCGGAGAAATCCCGGCAATGATAATTGTAGATAGCGTAGTAAGGCTGATACCCGGAGTGCTGGGGAATCCCGAGTCGCTTTCTGAAGAGTCTTTTTCAGGAGTGACAAAGCAGCAAAGTAGCATAGTGACAGAGTACCCGCAGTATACCCGGCCGGAGAAATTTAAAGGCTGGAAAGTACCGGAGGTATTATTATCCGGAAACCATAAACAAATCAGAGAGTGGAGGGAGAATCCCCCAGGGTGAAGGTGCGCAGCCTTTGGTAGTGGCTACCGGCGCGGGAGAGAAAACTTTGGTAAAGAGCCAGGCTATCAACAGTAAATGCAGGCAGGGGAATAAATTCCCGGGTTCTTATCAGATCCATATATTTTTTAGTGGTAGTGGGATCAGTCCGCTTTAACCGGCCGATGGTCAAATGGGGCAGGAAGCGGCGGGGTTGGGGAAACGAGAGTTGAGATAGAGACAGAGAAAGAGATTTCTGCATCTGCCTGAGCTGTTTCAGGTCACCGGAAAAACCAATGTAAATAAGCGAATTGTCGTGGCGCTGATAGAGGGTTTCCAAAAACATCGGGGTAAGGGATAAGCCGGTACGGCTGCGGGCAAAGGCGGCCAGGTTCCGGATAACGGGAGTGAAATCATCATCGGCGACCCGGCCCAGGAAATTTAAGGTGATATGCAACTTTTCCCGGGGTTCCCAGTCGACGGGCAAATTCAGTGACTGCAGCTGTAACTGAAATTCACCCAGAGAGTCCAGAATAACCTGGGGAGGGGTGATGGCGATGAAAAGTCGGCGAGTCAAGAATTTATCAACAGCGTGCCGAAGATCAGGACAGCCAGGAGGGCGATTAAAATATATTCGGCAATAATTTTAATATGCAAATCCCGGTGGTCATAGTGATGAATTATACCCCAGACTACATACGAAACCCCCATACTGATGATAATGGCTAACTGCATGCGGGGCTGGTGGGCATACCAGAACAAACCCCACAAGCCAATAACCTGTACACACAATAAGGTGAAGTAATGCAGGGGGTGACGGGAGAAATCTTTTTCAAAAATAATTCTATTCATATAATTTGGCCACGAATGAGAGTAATGGCAGCCAGGGCAACCACAGCCAGGAAAATAAAGTGGGCGAAACTTTTACTGGTCCAGCGGACTAGCCGCCGACGGTTAACTATGACCACATCCAACAGCAGAACTGCTGCAAACAGTACCAGCAGACTGACGGAAAAAATTTTGGTCAATGTAAAAGGTGAAGTGACCGGTGCGGATGTGGGCAGAACTTCCTGAGCTTTAACTGTAAAAGCCGAACCCACTGCCGCAGTCGCTGGAGCCTGCCCCAAACGCGTACCGAACATCTGAACGACCAGAGTGGTTTCCCTCCCTCCTAAATTTCCGTCGGCCACAGCCACCCCCATATCCCGATAGCGGTTGGAAAGCATATTTTCCCGGTGAGACGGTGAGTTCATCCAGGCTTGGACCACCGAGTCCGGATCCGAAAAATCCCGGGCCAGGTTTTCTCCGGCATAGCGGTAGGAGTAACCGGCGGCGGTTATAAAAGTCCAGGGCTGGGTTCCGGCAGGTGAGACGTGCGACCAATAATCCCGGGCAAACATATCCGCAGCTTTACGGGCGGCGGCGGCGGATAACTGCGGGTCCAGCTCCAGAGCCGGCAAGCCCTGGGACTGGCGCTGCTGATTGGTGAGTGTAAGTATCTGTACGGGTTGAATAACGGAGGCATAACCCAAAATCCGGGGGTAACGGTAGGATATTTTTCCCACGGCCATCTGAAAAACCAGAACCAGTGACAGAACTACCAAAAGTGATGAAGGGTGGAGAATTTTTGCGCGCTGATTGTTAGTGTGATGCGGCAGAAAAAGATGCGTAATTACGGACATTAGCTCCATTATTGGGACTATCTACATCAATGTCAATTGTGATGTAGTTTTTTGTATTTTGACCGGATTGACAAAGTACCGGTTTCGAAATTATTCTTTATAGGCCGACCGCCAACGGAGGCGAGAAACATTTCCTCAATTTTTGCCTAGAGGTGTTTTTTGGGATTTTTCCACAGAAAGGAGGTGATAAAAAATGAAGTTAATCAAGACTGCTTTAATTTCCGGAGTCTTCGCTGCTTTTGCGGTATTACCGGTAATGGCTGATGAGGTGACCATCGCCGACAACGGAGCCAAATCGGATAATACTGTAAAAATCGTTGACGAATCCAGCACCGGCGTATTACAGGGAAATGCGACCATCGTAGTGACCGTGGCCGAGGTTAAAAGCGACAGCGGTGATAACACTGCCAGCAAAAATACCGGCGGTGACACTACGGTCAAAACCGGTGACGCGTCCTCTCTTTTGAAAGTAAGTGTGGAAGGCGGATCGAACGAAGCCTCTCTGCCTGAGCCCTGCGGTTGCCCGGATTCCAACGTGGTCAAAATCAAAGATAACGGCTACAAATCCGACAACAAAGTCGTAATCAAGGACTCATCGTCAACTTTTGTCGGCCAGGGAAACCTGACTGGAGTACTGACGCTGGCCAAAGTTGCTTCCGATACCGGAGACAATAAAGCCAATGCCAATACCGGCGGTAATACAAAAATCAAGACCGGTAAAGCCAGTTCCACTTTGAAAGTCAAAGTGACCGGATCGTCCAATACCATCAATCCGTAGCAATACTCGGGTTACGGAAAATAAAAGCCCTGCCCATGGTAGGGCTTTTTTTGATCACAAGCGCACGGGTTTAGCCCTGACAATCAATCGTTTGGAATCCAAAAATCCGGAACAGGTGAAGAGAGTCAAAATTTCGTCGGTGGCCGGGGATATTACTTCCGTCTGGTCGGGAGACACCAACTTTGTGGTATCCACTGAATACCGGTACCATCGACCCGATGTCAGTAAATATATCCGGTCGCCGGTTTTAATATTTCTCAGGGACACAAATAACCCTTCCCGAGCGTGGGCGAAAATGACGGTATTTCCGGATTGGCCGGGATTGGCAGAGCCTACACCGTGAGAAGCAGATGTTTCTGACAACTCCCAATAACCGTTAATGACTTTGGCTTCCACCACCGGCAGGTCGATGTTGATGCCGGGGATTAGAATCCGGACGGGCGGTTGGGGCGGATCGACCGGGGATAATAAGCCGGGATCAATGCGGATGGGGCCGGCAACCGCCGGGAGAGAAGGAGCCGGGGAAGGAGCAGGTGATATCCCGGGTGTAGTAACTGAGATAACCGGTGCCGAATCTACCCGGCGGTATAGTTGGGGGAAGAAAGCCAGAAGAACGCCGGTGACGATCAGACTGATTTTGACAGCTTTTCGGGGAAAACGCTGTAATATTTGGCGCAAATTAAGCATAGCGCTCCAGCCAGATAAAAAGCGTATTCGGAAAATCCTGCGGGTCCAGCGGTAGCTGACAGGCCCAAAACCTGAGTACCCCCCGTCCCCCCTCCCCCATCTCCGGATGACGAGCCTCCGGATGAAGAAGGTGATGATGAACCGGTGTTGTTTTGGGGCAGGCTTCCCGGGTCCGGAACAGGTGTGGAAGTAGGGTTGACGGCCGATCCGGGATCGGGAGTGATCTCCGGTGCGGGAGTGGCACAGCAATCGGTTTTGACGAAATTGGTGTTGAAAAAGTTTTTGATATCCACCTCTGTAGTTGCATCCCCGGTTTGGATCACGGCGTTGCCGGAATTTCCCGAAGCGGAATTACCCCCGGTATTGGCTGATGATTTGATATCGTTCACCACATCGATACTGTTTCCCTGCCGGACATTTATTGATGATCCCGACTGAACGACAATACTGTTTTCCGATCCGCCACCATTGCCGGTGATAGTCAGCTCCTGGGCAAAAACCAGGCGGGATATTCCGGAAAGAGTGAGAAGAAAAACTACAAAAATAATTATCCTTGGCATATGTCCGGCAGGTCCTCGACCGGCTCGGGCAAGAAGTTCAGAGGGGCAAGCGGCGAAGTTTGAGTAGGCCGAGTATACCAGCGGCCGGAATGATTAGCAACAACCAAGCTAAATTGATATGAATTATTTTTCGACTCAATCCGGAGGGTGCGGGGGTAATGATCACATCCCGCAGATCTCCGGCAGTGAAACTGGCGATCAAGGCGTCGGGTTTGGATTCACTGTCGATCGCGAAAACTCCGGGTTTCCTGCCCAGGAGGCGGCGAATACCGGATTTGATTGTGGCTGTTTGGCCGGGGTTGGAAGGAGTTTGTGATGTCAGGACAGAAATAGCCGGTGCGGTAGTGGGAGCAGATGACTCCTGTAAATCGGCCCCACCGACGGCCGGTTCAGACACGGGATTAGAAATATTTTCGGATTGAGCAGTGACCGGTAGATCCGGGTTCGGGGTTTTCTTTTGTCCGGATGTAACAAAGTCTCCCAGCCAACTGCCGAAGACGTTGACTACCGATACCACCAGCCGGCCGCCTCCTGTAATGTTGTTGTTGACGAAATTAACCAGATTGGCAATTATCTGGGCGTCTCCGGTAAGAATTCCGTTGGAACCACCGGTGTTGTAGCTGGCGGAATTTCCGCCGGTATTGGCGGAAAGCTGTAAATTGTTATTCAGATCGGCAGTATTGGTCTGGGTTGTGGTGTTGGTAGTAGCGGTATCCACATTGGTGGTGTTGACCGAGCCGGCGCCGTTGCCGCTGTTAACGGCTGTAATTTCACCGTTGGGGCCGACGGCGAATTGGGTACCGGGAGAACCGGCATAATTGGTGCCGTCGGGTGATCCGAAAATCTTTCCGATCCAGTTTCCGGCTTCATTAACCAGCACCAGCCACCAAGTACTCCCGGACACGTTGGAATTGGCCACGTTCAGAACGGAGGCGGTGACGGAAGTGTCTCCCGTGGAAATCAGGTTGTCCCCGCCGGTGTTACCGGTGGTCTGGTTGGAACCGGTATCGGCATCCAGGACCAGATTGTTATCGATATTAGCCAGGTTGGACTGATAGGTAGAGTCGGTGACGGTTGTATTGACGTTGGCGGTATTGACCGAACCAGCCCCATTATCCGTGTTGGCGACGGTAACATTCTGACCGCAGCAGGGGCCGAATTGTTCCTCCGGGAAGACGATGTCCCCTATCAGATCACCGTAAATATTAATCACACCGTAAACCACATTACCGGTAATATTGTTGTTGGCAAAAGTTAAAGCGCTGGCGGAAACATTGGCATCACCGGTAGTGATCAGGTTATCACCTCCGGTGTTGAAGTTTGTCTGATTTCCTCCGGAATCCGCAGACAAGATCAGGTTGTTACCTACAGTGGCATCATTATTCTGGAATGTCGTGTTAGTGGTACTGGCTGTCAGATCGGTAGTATTGGTTGAATCCGCTCCATTCCCTGTATTGGCCAGTGTGACATCATTCCCCCCGCAGCCGGATATACAATTGGCTGCGAAGTCCAGCACATAGTCTCCCTGATGATCGTCAACAATGTTAAATTCAGATACGCTGACTCCGGCGAGATTGGTGTTCACCGAGGTGATGGCCGTGCCCGAAACATTGGCATTACCGGTTTGAATAAGCGAATTACCCACATTCATCGAGGCGGAATTGTCGCCGGTATTACTGGTCTGGTTTAAGTCGTTGGATACTGAAACGGAATTATTCTGGGTGGTGGAATTGGTGTCGGAAATCTGCATCGAGCCGGTGTTGTCCGAGCCGGCGCCATTGCCGGTGTTGGATATACTTATGCCTCCCCCGGTACCGGTGGGAGTTACAGCCAGGTTGGTGTTGGCTTCGGAAATGACGATGCCCGAATTGTCGGCATCGCCGGTAGCGATGATGGTATCTCCAGTCTGTCCATTTTGTACCACGCCATCAACCGGCGTAGGTGTCGGGTTTGAATCGGATGCGATTACAACCGGTGCGGTGGTAGGTGCGGGGTCGGAAACTGCAGAAGTAGGAGAGGGATCAGCGGGAGCGGGGGCAATAGTCGGGGAAGCCTGGGTGATAGTCGGCTGGGGAACAGCCGTGGGTGCGGGAGGGGGGGGATCCGGGAGGGGCTTCCTGAGCCCGGATCGGAAGGACCTGAACCAGCAAAATGCCGCAGAGAGCGACGACAGACAGCAGTTGCTGAACAAATCTCAATTGCTTTTTTATTAACATTTTTTAAAAATTTATAATTTCTAATTACTAATTTCTAAATAATTTTTTTGAGTTTGCGAGGTGGTCTGTTGAAGTGCTAACAGACTCACCCCACAAACATCAAAATTAGACTAAACCGAGCCAACCCATTAATTGACCCAGATTCAACGTGATGTTGAAATCGAAATCAAAATCGGACCAGTTCGGTAATTCAGGCCAGTCAATGCCGGCACCTTCACCGTAAACGTTGACGTTACCGGAATTTTCTACAGCTACGTGATCCCAGGCATCACCTGTGAGTATTGCCGGATCTCCTTCCGGATCCCCGGTATTCTGATCAACATCGTTTTTGCCGGTATCAGAGTCGCCATCAAGGTAGTTTTTGAGGAGAGCAAAATTGCCTGCCCCATCGTAACCTTGGTTAACCCACAAATCATTGCCCAATTTGGCGTAAATATCATTATCGGTTTCGGCTCCGTTCACACCGATCTTGGCGAGAAGATCGACTACACAACCACAATCAACGTCGGCTGAATTGAAGTTGACCATATTATCCACTTCAATCCAAGTCTTGGCGTTTCCGGTGTGAAGTAAAACATCACCTCCGGTATTCTGGTTGGCGTCGTTGTCGCCGGTATCGGCATCGGCATCAACTTCGTTGAATACTTTTGCTGAATTCTCCTGGTTCAGAGTTATGTCCTGATCCAGTTTGAGATAGATATCGTTGATGGATTTGTATCCGTTACCAACGATTTCAGCCGAAAGCTCTGAACCTGATTGGCCACCACTTCCAACCTGGACTTCGTTTGCGTTGGCGATAGTGGAGATTTCAACTTTGGCTTTGGCATTGCCGGTGGCTACCAGCACTTCACCCCCAGTATTCTGGTTGGCGTCGTTGTCGCCGGTATCGGCATCAGCATCTACATCATTCTTGACAAAAGCTTTGTTGTACTGATCAACATAAATGTCACCATAATCTTTGATCGTGGCGTCATTGTCTGTTTCAGCACCGTTTTCAGAAATGAGTATATGGGTATCCCCCAAGTCACAACAATCAACGCTGGCAATGTTGGAGTTTAAAAGGTTTGAAACCGCCACTTTGGTGGAGGCATCACCTGTTAAAACACCCACGCTACCCCCGGTATTCTGATTTGCATCGTTATTCCCGGTATCGGCGTCGCTTTCAACTTTGTTGATGACGATAGCTGTATTTTCCTGGTAAACCGTAGTGTCACCAGTAAACTTGACAGTTGCATCGTTTGTGGAGTTATACCCGTTTCCCGTTATTTCGATTGTGGTTTCAGCCAGTGCGGGAGTTACCAAGCTTAGAAACATGGTACCCGCAGAAGCTGCAGCCAACAATCTTTTTGAAAATTTTGTCATTTGTATTTTCTCACCTCCTTTCGGTTTATGATTTTCCCCTTTGATAAACTCCGGGGAAGCACTTCGACTCCTCCAAATAAACGGAGGCCTCTTTTTCCTTCCGCCAGTTGGCGGGAAGACTAAGAAGCCTCCGTTTGCGGTCAGCTTTAATTTTTTAAAGTCGAGAGTCGTAACTTCTAAATCCGGGGCAGTTGATTCAGATTATGAAGTTTTTAACGCTTTTATATTTTGAATTATCTTATAATTGTTTAGTATATACCGGACCGTTTGTCAAGTATCAACAGACATTTCTGTTAGTGTGGCTTTGCCGTTACCTGCGACTTACCAAGAGTTTTTTTTATATTGCGGACTGTAATTTGAGTAACCATGTTGTCCTGGACGAATATTTCCAGGCTGCCAAATCCCTGAATTGTTTTTAAAGAATGGATAATTTCATCAATTAAAGATTGTGACAAAATCTGAGTAGAGTACTTATTCAGGGGTTTGGCGCTCATTGTAAATTCAAATCCACTGTGGATTTTTCACCTTCAATTTCTCCGATCATAAGTTTTAAATTTTTATCCGAATCATTTATCGGAAACCCCAGTCGCGTGTATTTGGTGGAAGTGGGCTGGATGATAACCGGATCGTTATGTATTTCCGGAGCTAATAATTCGGCAGTATTGTCATTGACGGTTAATCGGAAATAATCTTTGGCGTTGATTTCCAAAGCCCGGGCAAAAGTGCTGGTTATTTTTATCGTTAGTATAAGAAATGACCGGCCTTCGACCGATGTCGCTCTTTGACCTTTGACAATAATTTCATTGCGAAGTTCTGCCAATTCAAGCAGAAATTTCACCTCGGTTACTGTTTTTCCTTTTGAATCATTCAGTGGAAACAGAAATTCCTGATTCAGTTGCTGAGAAGCTGTAGGACCCGCTATGACTACCCTGCCGTCTGCAGAAATGTTTGTCCTGGATATTGTTTTTTTGGCAGTTACCCTGCGTAATACTCCCAAAATCCACCAAATGGTAATACCGGCAGTAATAATAAGGATAAGTAAAGGAAGAGTCTTTTTCAATCGCCAGCGTCGTAAATTTAGCCTGTAGGTTAAAGCCTGTCTGATGCGAACCGGATAGTCTCTAAAAGATAAAGTCATGATCTGTCTAAAAAAACAAAAACTGCCTTTTGGCAGTTTGGGTCTGAATGCTAACAAGAAGCTTATTGGTTGTCAATAGTAACCCTGATGCGGGTAGTAACAGTACCTGCAGCTTTGGATATTTCGACGGAGATTTTGATGTTGTCAGCACCGGCACCAACTAATTTGTTCAAAACCGAGTCGTTGGTTTTTGTCTGGACATAAGACCTGACATTAAGCCCTATGGCATTAATCTTTTCTTTATACCAGAGGGTAACTTTGTCCGGATCGTCAGGTGTCTCGTAAGTATCCGGTGATACCAAAACAGAGCCCGGATAGAACCAGATGGTTTCGGGGGGAGGGGCTATCGGCAAGACCGGGGTGGTGCGGGCGACCGGAACCGGGGTGCGGGAGGGTACAGGAAAAGGAGTCGGTGATAATTCCGGAGTTACCCGGGGGGGGATGCGAGGCGGACGGAAAACGATTCCGAAGACAAATATCAGGGAGGCAGCTAATATTGCCAGTGCTTGCATATCCTCTCCAATTATGACACCAGAGTCAATTGTTCAGACGGGAGTAGCCGTGAGAATGAGGCGCTGGCGATCCAGAAAACCAGTGCAGGTATACAGAACCAATGCAGAATCAGCGGCGGTGACTGGTGAAAGGGCTGAAATTTCTTTGGGGCTGACTTTGGAAATGTTGATTATTTTGAAATCGCGGGTGCGGCCGTTGGCAAAAGTTATACTAATAATCTGACCTGTTTTGGCCTGATGTAAGGGTTTTAAGAGACGCGGCCAGTTGTGGCCGTACATGATGGACACGCCTGATTGACCGGGAAGCGCTGTGGATAAAAGAAAAGTGACCCCGTCGGGAGTGGCGGGAAAACGGGAGCTGAAGACATCGGCGGCATATACCGGCAAGTCGATGCCCACTTCCGGCAGTAAAATCCGGGAAGGAAGACTGGTAACACCCAGCTTTGAAGGCGGGTTACGGGTAAAGCCGGATGCAGGAATCGACAGTGGGGCGAATCTTTCCAGTATCAACAATCCGGCGGCAGCGAAAGCCAATAGCGAGAGGATAAAAAGAAGCAGGGGGAGTTTAGCGGTCACGGTTGTACTTTTTGGCAGCTAGGGACAGTACCAAGAGGAAAGATCCCAATCCCAGAAGAATGGAGATCATGACCTGATTACCTGTGGGAGCGAAAGAGGCGGTACCAAGGACGGCTCCGCCGACGGGTTTGTCAGAGGATGAATCAGAAGGCATACAATTATTGACCGCCTTCACGGCAAAGTAATAAGTCTGACCCGGATCCAGAGCATCAACGGTGTAGGAAGTGACTTGGCCGGTATTCGGGACACCATATATATAGTCTCCGGGTTTAAGACCGTAAAGAATGGTGTAGTGGGTGGCATTGTCTATCAGACTCCAGGCAAGAATAGCTTTGGTCCCCTGGCGCTCCACCGACAACAAAGTCGGAGGCTGAGGTTTGGCTGAATCACATACCGGGGCACCGCCGGTTCCGGGAGGGCTGAAAGTGGGAGTAGGTTCGGTACCGCCTTCATGGCAGTTGTAGCCTGAATTACGAGCGACATAGGGAGCGGCATCCAGGCCCCAGACAGCACCGGAGGGGACGAATGTCCAACCCGCCGGGACAGATTCAGAATACTTCCACCAGTCTGTCTGAATACCTGAACCGGAACCTGCGGGACAAAAACACTGAATGAGTCTGGTGTCACTCAAGGTGTATACACTGTCGCTGCCCGAATAAACCCCTGGGTCACCCACAATACCATGAATACCCGAGTCGTAGGCTACTTTGAGGCTGCTGCCGGAAGGGTTGGTACAGGAAGGGAAATCCGGGACTGATTGTGAAGCTACAACCGGAGAGGCAGATAAGAGAAGTGACACTAGCAAGCTTAAAGCTAAAGTGATGAGCGATATATATTTCATGAGACAGGGCAGAAGGTACCCTGAGGGCAGCCAGGAAGAATGTAGCCAGTAGTATACTACGGGCTAGTTTGAATTGCAAGTTTTTGTCTTAATTCTCATTGGACTATGGGTTTTCCGGTAAAAAATGTTTTGACAACATCCGCCGCCGGACGGTAGGTCAGATTGGAACCAAATTCGTCCCCGATCAGACTGGCGGTGTTACCCATGTGAACCCAATAGTTGACCCCTACCAGATACTGCTTTTCCCGCAGGCCGGAGTACATCAGGGTAATAACTTCCGCCTGCAGCTGGTCCGATACAGGCTGGAATATCTGATAACCCCATTCTCCCAGGAATACCGGTACCCGCCAGCGGCGGTAGAACTTGTCCAAATCAGCCAGAGTCTGGACCGTAACCATAAATGGATCATCCATCAGTCCAATGGTATTACTCTGACTGACGAAATGATCCACGGTAATTATGCCCATCTTGTCTACCACTTCCTGAGTCAGCTGATTCTCCACCACCCAACCGTTGATTGATATCCAGTTGGTATGAATCTGTTGTTTGAGACCGATTGATGCAAATGCGCGGTTGGAAACCGTGATCTGAGACAGAAGAAAATGCCGGTATTGATCCCAATTGAGAAATCTTTTTCCCAAACCCACTCCGACGTTTTCTGCCTCTACGGCCAAAGTAAAAGCATCTCCGGGTAAAAATAATCCGGGGTTAGCCTTGATAAAGCGCTCTGTCCGGGCGAGGTATTCTTCGGGATTGAGCGTTGCCGGCTGTCCTTCGTCCCCTTCCCAATCCGCCCAGTGGCTTCTGAACCAGACATGCAGACCACGGGCATGGATGGCATCCGCCCACATATACAATTCATCCACCCGGTCATACGGTGTGCCGACAGCAATATAATTTACTCCCAAGTCCGCGACAAGTTTGACCTGTTCGGCTATAGCCCGGGCACTGACGTCCGGCCAATGTTTACTGATAACCTGAGTGTCTATACTGCGGATGGACCAGGCAGAATCGGAAGCCGGTAGGGTTGGTTGGCTGTAATCTCCCTGGGGATAAATAACCCTCTGATGTAAGTAAATCAGTACGGCCTGAGACAAACCGCCAATAAGACAAGCTATCAGCACCGCCAGAGCAAAAAAGTCACGACGGAAACTCTTTATTTTTGAATTGATCATAGGTCAGGGTAGGTCTTTGGGAGTCAGGGGAGTGGCTGTCCCGGGATCCAAACGGTAAATGTGCGAGAACGAATCCTGATAAACCAATCTGTAATTATTAAGGAAATCGGGATTCTGGCGTAAGTGGTTGTCCACTATATCACCCCGGTGAGAGATGACATAAGCTGCGTAAGCCGAAGGTTCGGCCAAAGCTACATCCCAATAGCGCCTGACACCTTCGGTAATAAAACGCCGCAAAGGAAGCCCTGACCTGAAAAGGAGGGCATCGTTGCTGGAGGCAGCAACCAGAATCAAACCTTCCGGGGCGTGGTTTTGAATCCAGGCGGCGGCATCATCCAGATATTCTCCGCTGGCTCCCCGGACGCCATCTTCGATAGTGATAATGTTGTTACCTGTATACATAAGCGCAAACTGAATGACTATGACCGCCAGAGCCAATGCGGCAAATACTTTTTTCCTGCCGGCCAGAAAACCGATAGCCAGTGCGGCTGCAGGCAGCATCATTACCCCGTAGCGATCGTTGAACCAGGTATAGGGAGGCAGATCCGGAAGATAAATAACGGAGTGTCCAAAAAAGAGACTGGTGACGTTGAAAACGAAAGGGGTTAACAGAGCGGCTACCGCCACTTTAACCATGCGTGAATACCGCCCGGAACTGAAGAACATTCCACTGCCTGCCAGGCTGAGAATGAGTATCCAGGTACCCAGGTTGTAACGGATCGTGAACAGGTAGACAAATAGGGAGTAAATGAAATCGAATTTGGTAGCCAGACCGAGCTGGTACATAATGGCATCCTGCTGGGCTTTGGCGGAGAAAGGCCCGGTGACGAAGTAGAAAAAGTCTCCGAAAATTATCCGGTTCCAGAAAAGCCATAAGACGATACCGAAACCAGCCAGTGTGCAAAAGAGAAAAAAATTGCCCTGGGCGAAAATCCACCCTTTTTTTTGTTTACCGATATAAGCCACGGCCAGCCCCATATATGCTAACAGAAACCAGCCGTCGTATCTGGTAATAGTCGTCAAAAAAGTAAAAAATGCCGCTTTGACAAGTGAAGATGTATTCAGGTCTTCGGTCCATGACAACAGGTAGAACACTGAGGCGATGGTTAAAAATAACAGCAAGGATTCCGTCATGGGGGTGGTTTGCAGGAAGATCAGGTTGGGATTGAGACAATACACGGCCAGGCTGATGATAACTGCAGGTGTTGAAAAACGGAGCTTGCCGGAAATCCGAACCAGATAAATACCTCCGAGGACGTAGGAGACCATGGAAATCAAACTGCCGGCGATACCGCTGTGCCAGAGATAATCATTTGACACCAACGGCAATTCCAGGATGTGGAAAAGAGGCAACCAAACCGATCCGATCTGGGCAAACCCGGGCTGCAAACTGTCTACCATTCTGCGGGCGATGTTCAGATGAGAACGGGCATCGTTATAAGACAAAGTGAGATTCTGACGGAAATAAAATATCCAGGCACCAATACTTATCAGGATCAAAAGGACCAGACACGCGGTCAGAAATCCGGCCGGGTTTCGGACCGGCTCGAGGCGAGTTGAACCAGACAGCGGCCAGGTTAACGTAATCCGGCGGGAGTTAAGACTGATCATAATCAGATGAGCGGTGGTGCAGATATACCAAGCAAACACCGGAAAAAATTAATATGTATAAAATGATCGCAAAAATCTGCAAACTGAGGTAGGAAGACAGATAAGTCCGAAAAATAAATGAGCCGGATATCCCGGATTGAAGAAGTGAAAAATTGTGCAGAAAAGTCAGCCGGGGAATAAGGGAAGCGGATTCGGTTTCAACACTGGGTGGTATCTGGTTGGTAGTCAGAACCCCGGCCAAATTGATGGCCAGACTATAGAGAAACAGACTAAAAAACAATAAATTAAACCATAACTTCCGGCCATATTTTTCGATAGCTGTGCCTAAAGGCACAGCCAGAAAAGCCATTGCCGGAATCAGGTAGCGCGGACCAAAGGCCCATCCGCCCCAGGGGTCACCCCACATTCCATAAAGGGCTGTGACGGCAAAAATAACTCCGGCTGCAGTCCATCCGAGGGACCGGTCCTTTTTTATCAGAGGAGCCAAACCCAGCAAACCCAATAATAGTACCGGGGTGAAGTAAATCAGCCCCCGGTCGCGGCTGGTTAACAGCACTGAAAGACTGGCCGGCAATTGCTGGTATTTAAAGAATCCGACAGCCCGGCTGTAATCGGATCCAGAATCCGACCATTCATCCAGAACTGGCTGACCGGTGGTGATATCAAACCGACGAACATTGGTCAAAGTCCCGGCTAACTGAAAAGGATTGTTGTAAGCCAGGCGGTTGTACCATAACAAGGGAATCAATCCCAGTACGAGACCGGCAACAATAACCGTTAGTGAAAAGTTTAATGAAACGGAAATTTTGTCCCTAAATGATCGGATGTCCAGGTAGCGATAAGCCAGAAGCAGCAACAGCGGAATAAAGAAAATCACATTCGGATATTCAACAAAGATACTAAATCCGACCAGAATACCGATTAAAAAAGTCCGTGAGGGTGACCGGGTGAGTTGAAGCATATAAAAACAGGACAACAGCAAAAAAGTGGTCAGATGATGCTGGTAAAAAGTGGCCGAATAGGCCCAAGCCGGAGACGCAAAAGTGAATACCAATCCGGCAACCAGACCGGGATACGGATTTCCCAGGAGCCGCCGCAGAATCAGAAATATTAATACCAGGTTAGCCCAGGCAAAAATAGCTGACAAGGAAAAAGTCATGATTTGGGCTAACCCCAGGCTTTTGCCAAGTGAATACAGGGGTACCGCTAAAAGTGAAACTCCGGGGGCAAAAAGGGAAACGTATTTTCCCCCGATGTAACCCAGATCGGGAACCACAAACCGGGCAATAGGGGTGGTGAAGAAAAAAGAATTGTTTTCGACCACGGACATAGTCAGGGCATATCTACCGCGTTCCGGGGACAATTCGAAAGGCTGGGACGGACCGCGCAAATTCTCCAATATTTCCTCAGGAGCCGGATTGCCCGGCCGGCCGTGTAAGGTCAGCATCAGGAGCAATCCCGGCAGGAGAAGGGCAAAGGTTTTCATACGAACTTAAGCTTTAGTACCCTAGTAATGTTAAATAATCCGGGGCGGCTCTGCAAATAATTAAAAACCGTAATGGTCAACGACCACCAGGCACGGATCCATAAGTGAGAAGAGTAAATAACTGTAAATTGTGTATAGGAGTGGGGAGTAAAATCCTTTTTGTACCGGTTTGTACCCCGGGAAAAATCCAGAGTGTGAAAATTACAGTTCATTGATGTCTGAAGCGATTGGTATAACAGGATACGACCGGGGATCAAATGGGCATATTCGGCTAAAAAAGCTATTTGATAACAATGGTATGTGCCGTGACTCGCGAAACCAACCTGATAGCTTACCGGCCGGTTCCGGTAATACAATAAATTAACCAGGATAGTCCCGGGGCGGTATTGATCGATCAGGTTAAAAAGGCGGGCGATGGCCGGTTGGGAAAAGACTTCCTTGTGTTCAGATTTCTTGGTACTGCGTCTCTCGATATCCAAAATAACCGGAAGTATGTCAGCGAAGCTCCCGGCGGAAGTTTCCAGGCGGAAACCGTCAGGGTCTGCAGAGATGACTTTACGGATTTGTTTTTTGTGCTTGGAATTTAAGAAACGGTATGGGTCCGGCTGCAGGGGAAGAATCCAACCGACCGAAGAAAAAAAGATTTTCATACAGGGATCCGACGAAAAGAGAGATTTATGAATCTCGGGAGTTTCACTAAGATAGACATTTCGTAATTCTTTTAATTTGATTAACAACTCCCCGGTTATCAGAGGGTCCCGCTCCAGCAACAGAAGGGACGACCGATCCAGATATTGGTTACCGGGAGGAATAAAGCACTTAATACCCCATTTGCGGGTTTGGACCAACGGCAGGACGGCAACCAGCGCCGAATTCCGATATACAGCCAAAATGGCTAACATGGAGTAATTGAAAACTGAACGGCAGGCAAGAAACCAAGCGGGAGAGTTGAAAAGATGACCGGAGTCCGACCGATCCCACAGGTCCTGCCAGGATGTAAGCAACCCGGCGGTTAAAGAATAGTAAATTTCAGACTGCATAGTAATAAATTTCCCGGGATAAAGGAGGGATACCTGCAGGAAAAACCGCCGGAGTTTGAGAACGGTAACCGGAAATAAGCCGGTGTCTGACCGTCGGACTCACGGGTAATACACTTTTGTGAAGGTGGTGCTGACCGATAAATTTCATGTCAGGGCGAAATTTCTGATTGTAGGGGAAATCACACCAGTAAATTACCCTGTTAGGCAACTGAGAACATATATTCCGAATAATGACATGGTCTACATGACGGCCGATTGACAGGGGAGCGAAAACCACTGCCTCTGAAGGTACCGCCCGTGACAGCCGGTGTGATAATTTATCTATTAGACCGGAATCAGCGGGTGACGATTTTCCGGTAACTACATGCCAGCGATAGGTGGGATAGACGGCTCCAAGCTCGGGAATGAAACTGCCCGGGAATCGTTTTTTTCGGCGCCAGAGAGCGTCCGTATAATCCAGATCAATTGGTTTTATTCCCAATGTTTTTAGAATCCCGGCATCTTCCCGTTTGCGGATGATAAACAACCGCCGGGCATCCGGGCTGCCGCACTGGCGGAGGTAGACGGCGGCTGACAAAGTCGGACGGAGGTTATCCGCACGGGTAAAAACGTTAATAATTTTCACCTGGGTTTTGCGGGAAAGCCGCGAAATCAGTCCACCCGCGGAGAAAACTGCATCATCCAGATGTGGAGAAATGAAGTAAACTGGTAAACGATGCTCAATAATGCGATCTATCAATTTTTTCATAACAAAGCTTTGTTTAAATAATCAGAGTAACTGACAGCGGTTTTTTTCCACGAAAATTTCTCCGCTAATAACTTTGCCCGGTGGGACAACTTTTGTCTTAAATGCGGATCGTTAACCAATTTTATCAAAGCTTCACCAAATGCCCGGTGATCGAAAGCACGGACCTTTATACCGCAGTTGTCAGGAAGCCACTTCAAACCATCGATATCGAAGCAGACGAAAGGAATACCTGAAGCCAGTGTTTCCAGAGCTACAAGTGGAAAGGTTTCAAACCGGGACGGCAAAGCCATAACCAAAGTCCGGGCAAAAAAGCGTGACCGCTCTCTCCCGCGTACTAATCCTGTCAGTTTTGCCCGGGAGTCCAGATGAAGATGGTTGATCAGTGATTTGAGGCGGTTTATTTCACCCCGGCTGCCGCTTCCGGCGATATACAGGTCATGAGGCAAGTTACCGGTGATGTGTTTGAAAGACTGCAATAAAAGATCCAATCCTTTCTGGTTGACTTCAATCCGGCCGATAAACGAAATATTCCTGGGGCGGTAAGCCGAATCCGCGGGATAGACGGGAGAAGTGACTCCGTTGGGAATCCACACCACATCTGTTTGAGGACTAATTTTTTTAATCTGTTTGCTGTAGAAAGGGGAGGGGGAAATAATCCGACGGTACAGCCTGAGTCCCAGGTTTTCAACACTGACAAACGGAAGAAGATATTTACGCTGCATATCCGCTCCGGCCAGCATATGAGCCAGTCCAATGACCGGTTTACGGGTGAAAAGCGGAAGAAAAGCCGTGGAAAAGGGAGGGGTAAAACTTTCCATCCAGATATCATATCGGCCAAACATAACTCTGAAAGGAATCAGACACAAAAATGCCAGCTGACCGAATTTCCCTCCCAAAACGGAAATTCCTATCCGGCGATAAGAAACCCCATCCAGTATCAGGTCTGAGGAAAAGGGGTATTTTCCCGTGATGACCGTGATATCAAAGTGACCTGCCAATCTTTTGGCAATCTCGTGAACAGCGACCGCTCCCCCACCACCATACCAGGGATTGCGAAGATCGTCGTATGAGGAAATTACAAGAACAGGTTTGAAACTTCTCTTGGTGGAACCGGCCATTTCCCATGGCAGGCGGGTGCGGTTCTTGTTCACCCTGGTGAAACGGCTTAGGAAAAAAATCATAAACAGAGCGAGCGGAAAAGATAGAGGCCGGTGCCGCAAGGACTTGAGAATTCCTGATAGGAGGTATTTCCTGGGAATTACATAATCGGAAACGGTAGGGTAACCGAACAGTCTGTCCAGTTCAGGCTGGGGTTTGGAAAAAGAGCGGTTGGCCAACTTAAAATAATCGCTCCAGGTTGAAGGAGGCCAGTAGGTTATGACTGCGGACCGGCAATAGCGGAACGCTCCCGCTTTTACGGCTGTGAGATAGATGTATAAGCGCAGTTCGGAGGACTCTACTGGTATGCGTAGAGTATCTGAGAAAGATTTTCTGAAGGCGGTGGCGGCACCATAGAAATTTTGAACATGGTTAAAACCTGGAACGCTTAAGCGAATATCGTCCCACATGGCGAAACTGGAATGAATCAACCCGCCCGCAATGCCCGGCGGCCGGAGCGGAATCTGATGTGCGGCCATCATACCCGCCCGGGGATCGGCAACAATTGCCGAAACCAGTGTGGTCAAGAATTTGCGCCCTACCAGATTTATGTCCGCGTCCAAAGCTACTAAAATATCGCTGTGATTAAGCCGGAATAGCTGATTTAAACGGAAGGGTTTTCCCTTACGGGTCCGGGCTGATACCAACTGTACCAAGGGAAAACGGTGACTGAATTGCCTGACTAAATCCTGTGTGGTATCAGAACTGCCGTCGGAAATCACCAGTATTCGTTCCAACGTGAAGCCTGTCCGGTTTTGGCCGAGGACTGATTCCAAAATATGTCCGATGTTCCCGGCCTCGTTGAAAGCAATGATTCCCACAGTGAGGGAAGGAATACGGGCCATAGATCAGGAAGCGGGGACAAAAGCCTGTCCCGGGTGGCGGTCGGATAATTTTTCCCCGAAACGGGAGCGGATGAGACATAGCAACGATGCCGCCTGGATATCCCAATCGAAATGCCGGGCCCAAATACCAGCCTGGGCGGACAACTGACGGCGAACGTCTGAGTGACGGATAAGAAAACCCATGGCCGCAGTCAAGGCCGAGACGTCGGCGTTGGGCACCAGCAGCCCGGTCTGGCCATCCCGGACGGAATCACGCAAACCGACTACATTTGAAGCAATGACCGGAGTGGAACAAATATTGGCCTCGATGACGGTTATACCCCAGCCTTCAAAAGAAGAGGGCTGGAGCATTGCCCAAGATGAAGATAATAAATGGATCCTCTCTTTGTCACTGACACGGCCGAGAAAACTGACCCGCGTTTCTATGCCCAGACGGTCGGTTAAAGCCCGTAGGGATTTGATGCTTTCTCCATCACCTGCGATATTCAGCCTGGCGTCGGGGTGATCCGTTAATATCCGGGCGAAAGCCCTGACAGCAATATCAATCTGCTTGTAAGGACGGACCCGACCTAAATACAGGAAAGAGGGGTAACTGGTTTTTGGAGACTGGTAAAGGAACTGCCGGAGATCTATTCCGGGGTTAATGACGGAAATATTCTCTGTCCGAGCCAAACCGAGGGCGGCAATATCTTTACGAGATGATTCGGAAACGGTGATGACCGGCTGGTTATGATAGACCAGAGGGGCAATCCCGGCTTCCAGGAATTTGGCAATCTGAGCCAGCGGGAAACGGACATGGCGGATGAAATAATCCTGATGGACATGGTGGATGAGTAAAAATTTGGGAATCCGGGAATAGAGGGGGGTAAAAAACGGAATACCGTTTTCGCTGTCGATGATAATGTCATAGTGACCCCGGAACCGGAAGAGATAATATAAAACCGCCCAGATATACACGGTATAGAAGCCTCCCCGGCGGATGATCCGGATTCCGTCGATGACTTCGGTACCGGGATGCTGCCGGTCGTTGCCGCAAAAGAGCGTTACTTCATGTCCGGCAGTCACCCAGCGTCTGGCCAGTTCGTGCAAATATACCTCGGCGCCTCCGGCCCAGACATGGCGGATATCGCGCCAGTTGAAAATAAGGATCCTGATATTGCCACCGGTTCCGGCGGCAGGCGCCGGCAGAAGGCGGAAAAGTCCGGCTAAATCCCGCAGAGCCAGGGTAACATCGGCCAGTTTGGCTTGTATGCCGTGACAGATCAGGACCAGCCCGAGATACAAACCGGAGGATATGAGGATAATGGTAGAAAAATCCCTGATATTCCGGTGATAAAGGGTGATTCCCGCCAGCAACAGAATGGCTAGGAAGACGGATAGCAGGGAGAAATAGTAATGCTTTCTGGCCTGGTGGTAGCTGACGATGGCTCCGGCCATAGCAAAACTGCACATAGCCAGACAGTAACCGGTCAGATAGGGAATTATCGGTATTGCCCTGGACCCCAGGATAAAAGGAACGGTGTATCTACCCAACGGCCCTAAAATAATCAGGGCAATAGAGGAACTGAAAATTGTAGCCCCGAGAAGCCTGTAAAAAGTCCGGTTGGGGTTTTGTTGTGCGCCTTCAGAATGGCTGACCAGCGGGTTGACGAACTGACTGAAAAGTGTGCCGGCGAAAAAGACAATTTTTCCGATCAGGGACAACAGGGTATAGTAACCGGCCTGTTCGGGAGAAAGATAGTGTTTGGCCAGTATCACATCCAAGCTTAAGAAAATCAGGGAGGAGAGAGACACCAAAGCCGATGAGCTGAAAAACTTGCCGGGAAAAGTAAGAAAATTCCGGGGCAAATCATATGTGACAGATTTAGCACTGAAACGTTTGACCATGATAAAAGCAATGAGCAGGGCGCCGAACGTGGCCAGGGGGATTGCGATATAAATGTATCTTTCCCAGCCTGCCGTGACCAGAAAAACAGTCAGCAGAAGCTTGATTACCGACTCGGCCAGAATAACCGCAGACAAAGAAATAAAGCGGAGATTTCCGGATAAGAAACCGGAATCGACGGCCAGTAACGCGGCTATGGGCCAAAGCGGGGTGATCAGCAGCAGTGGTAAGACTGATTCCAGCCGGAAAAAATACGAGATGCCAGGAATCGTGATAATCCATGCCACAGTAACCAACAGGGAAATGGTCAATGCCCGACTACGGGTGAATAACCAGAACTGCAGGGTGGGAAGACGGTGGCGACCCAGCAGATATGCACTGCGATGTGAAACAGTCCGCGCCACGGCACCCAAAGGGATTTGACTGATATAGATCAAACCCGCTGCAAAACCGATAAGGCCGTAATCGGCAACAGACAATACCCTGCCCAAGAATACGTTGTATACAAAATTGATAAAGTTGGCGATGATTGTGGCTGTCACCAGAACCAGACCCGGTGACGGCTGCGGCCGCCAACCTCCCGGAACCGGCACGTGCGGTAAAGAGATGCCGAGACGAAAAGTCCGGCTTTTTTGCCGCGGCGCCAAATGCAAACCATGATGGGTCTTTTCCCAATAATGAGGCTTGACTATGAGCTGGTATACTGCTTTCAGGCCGGCCAGACTGATGAGAAACCAATACACGGGAATTAAATAAACGTATTTGATCTGATCCCACAAACCCCGCCGGGCACAGCCCAGCATGTAATAGTAGAGGAAAATAAAATTTCCAAAGATGGTACAGAGGACAGCCAGATAGTAAATCGGACCGGAATAGAGAGTTTCCATGAGGGGGCCGGCCTGGGCACGGAAAACGAAATATGACAGGGTAGCCAGCCACAGCAGCGGATTTATCAGCATGAAGAGAATCTTGCCGCCGATTACCAACTGAAAAATAAGAGCATGAATACCCCGGGTTTTCCAAAATCTCAGAGGGTGGCGGTTGTGGACTAAATAGGTCTGGATGTAACCTTTTATCCACCTGGAACGCTGGCGCATCCAGTTTCCCAGATGGCTGTTGGCTTCCTCCAGGGTAGTAGAGTCGATCATGGCTGTCCGATAGCCCTTTAAAAATAACCTTATTCCCAAATCGCAATCTTCAGTAACATTAAAAGCGTCCCACCCAGCCAGCTGGCGAAGTATGTGGGTACGGAAATGATTGGAAGTGCCACCCAGGGGGATGGTGGTGCCCAGAGACTGAAGGCCGGGTAAAATTATGTCAAACCACAGTGAATATTCGGCGGTAAACAGCCGGGTGAGTAAGTTGTGGTTGGGGTTATAGTAATTCAATTTGGCTTGTAGGCAAACCACCTTCGGGTTGACTTGCTGAAAAGCCAGATATGCCTTTTTTAGCTGTTGGGGGTCCGGTTGATCTTCGGCATCGTAGATAACCACGTATTTTCCCCGGGCGATTGCCAGCCCGTAATTACAGGCTTTGGGTTTGGTTTTTGGCAGAGTATCGGGTACAATTACTACTCTGATGTGTTTTGGCAAATTGATAGCAGATACTGCCCGAAAAGTCTCAGAATCGTCTGCTTCCAATAACAAGATTACGTCAAGTTTTGATTTGGGCCAATCCAAACGGTTGATAGAAGTCAAAAAGTGCCTAAATACCGCTGATTCCTTGTACATGGGACACAGGATGGAATAAACAGGCAGATCGGACTCATCAAGCTTTTTCAGCCGTTGGGGCGAAAAAGTGATCTCCTGTGAGCGGTGCATACTGCGGCTGACCAAAGCTAAATTAAAAAGGCCATCGATGAAATAAATTAGACTCAGAACTGTGACTGTGAAAATTCCCGTGGAAATAGGATTGAACCATAACGATAAGAGAAAAGCCAAGGTTGTAACGGTGAGCAATAGTTTCTGCCATCCGACCAGGGTAATCAGGGCAGAACTATCCACGGGTAGAACTGTATGGGTGATGAACCGGCGCATTTTCCAGGCTACACCCGCACCTAACTGGGACGAAACAGTGGAGGGAGGAATCGGGGTAACCACATTCAGACGGTGAGATGACATGTGTATCAGTTAAAAAAACAAACCAGCTAAAGCCAGTCTGATGTCAAAAATTATACTACAGGTCTATCAGAATGTCTAATTTCCGGAGGCTGATAAGGACCGAGGCCGTAACAACTCCGAGACTGTCAATGGCGACATCCCGATACCGGGGCTCACGCCCGGGAACAAGGCTCTGGTGGTATTCATCGGTGGAGGCGTAAACTACAGTTACCAGCAGGGTGAGTAATATCAATACCACCCGGGAATATTCGGTACTTTGTTTGAGCGCCCGGAATATCAGGACTGCCAAAATAAAATACTCTATAAAATGAGCTGTTTTTTTGACGATGAAATCCTGCCAGTAGATTTGGGAAGTATGCATTGCAGGGCGGGAGGAAAACCAGAAAATAAGACACATCCATAAAACAACAGGTATCCAGCCATAAATTTTGTGGTAGGAAATCATCTTTCGAGTATACAACTAAAGCACGGAAGGGGGGGAAGCTTTGCGGAATACCAACAACAGACCGGATGTAACAAGAGCCACAATTCCCGCTCCGATGAGCAGCCAACCACCCAGGTTTGAAGATGAATCATTTGCTCCGGTAACAGGCTCATCCGCACGCAAAGCGATGTCCGAATCCCCCAACACCACGGGTGTGGGAGTATTGAGCACCTCCCGGTCCGCATTCTCTAGTAAGCTTTGGAAATCCGGCCAGGTAGGTTCCGCCAGCGACCGGATGGGGGAGGCGGTGCTGCGGTTCACGACCGGGGTAAGTGTGGATGTGGCCGATGGTTTGGGAGTGGAGGTGGGTTTGGGAGTGGAAGACGGTTTGGGGGTGGATGAAGGAGCGGTGGTGGGAGTGGAGGTGGGCGGAACGGGGGTATTTGTGGGGCCAGTAGTGGGGGTAGGGGTGAGAGAGGGACCGGTAATGATTATTGCCTGTTCGGGGCTCCACTCGGCAGAACTGTTTTCCCCGGCTGTATAGCGGCCGACTTTGAAAAAATAACCACCGGGACCGGCGTATTTTGAGTCAGTGGGCTCAGGTTTGATTTTCAATTTTCCGCTCCATGAACCCTCGGTCAAATCGCTCTCCCCCACCCGAAAATATTGAGTCCGGTCGGAAGAGGTGCCGATCCAGCTGCCGGAATTGTTTTGGGTCAGACCGAAGTAATTTGATCCCGATGGATAAAATGCACCCCGCAGATACGAATCCTTACACCCCGAACAGGACATGTTTACTATGATTTCTGTTTCCTGATCCTTATCAATAGATGCAGGCAAACCTGAAAAATTTACTGTAACGGCATAGACAGAAAGAGGGAAAAAAAGAAAGGAGAATACAATGATTAACTTCTCACCCCATTTCATAATTCCAACTATACACCAGCATTATTACATTGGTGTTCCGCAGATACAGACGATGGTTTTTTTAGCCTTCACACTCCCGGTGTGTGAAGGCTGATTACTGTACGTGGAGAAAGAAGGTCTTGAGACCGGAACCGTGGTCGATGTACTTAATTTTGAGATCGGAAGACCCGCATTTCTGGGTGGAAGAATATAAAATTCCGTCGGCAACGGCTTTGATGACGTCCTGATTGCTGACCATGTCGATGCCGGTATGGGTACCACCGCTGTAAATATAGCGGTATGAATACGGAGTTTTTCCGTAGCGTTGAGTGATTTCGATGTCCCCGGAAATTGGCCAGTTCCAGTTGCCTGAACCAATATTTAAGCCCCATTTATCGGATATCTTCTTTAAATATAACTCGGCGTTGACCCAGGTATCATTAAGCCGGACTTCAAAATGCAGGTGTTTGCCGGTGCTGCAGCTGGGATAACCGGTATTACCTACCAGAGCGATGGGGTCACCGGCTTTGACCGGGCCTTCTCTGATACCGGTAGCCAACGCGGTCTGAATAGCCGCCAGCTCCAACCGGGCGGACTCCAGCTGTTTCTCGTAAACAGCCTCGCTATTTTTGGTCTGCAGAAGAAGATTATCTTTTTCCTCCCTCAACCCTGCCAGAGTTTTTTTCTGAACTTCCAGCTTTTTTTGGGCATCTTCGACTAAGGTTTTTTGGCGGGCATAATTTAGTTGAATAACCTGGGTATCATGCAAAATACGGCGGTTGTTGGCCTGAACGGTCTGGGCATATTTTAGTCTGGATAATAGAAGAGAAAAGTTTGTACTCGATAACATTATTTGAAGTGGATCCAATGACCCTTGTTTATAGGTATGCACTATTTGTTTTTCCAATATTAACGACCGTTGCAACAGGCGTGTCTCTAAAATATTTATTTTTCCGGATAATGAGGCAATCATGTCCTCGGTTTGTGATATTTTTAGCGTATTCAGGGCAATTTGAACATCATAGTAGGTGACCTGATCTGCCAGAGTTTTAGCCTGTGTCTGGAGTTCGGTGATTTTCTTTTCTAATTCTTTGATCTGATTTTCCTTGTCTTCGAGTTCGGAGGCCCGGACGACCGGCAAAGCAAGCGTCAGAATACAAAGCAAACTAATGCAAAAAATACGAATATTCTTCATGATTTAAGGAAACGCCGGGTAGCAAGCAACCCGCCCAGGCCACCAACCAGCGATCCCAAAATCAGTTCACCGCCCAGGACTTCCAGCATAAATACCGGGGTAGGATAAAGTTCCGGAATCTGAAAAATGAAAGTGGACAAAAACGGTGTGGAGTAAAGAAAAGCCAGATAAGTGATCCCCCAGGCAATAGATGCTCCCAGGAAACCGTATAACATGCCTTCGAGAATGAAAGGAGCGGTCACGAAGCTCCGGGTGGCACCCATTAGCTGAAGGATGGTTATTTCTTCCTTGCGGCTGGTAACCCGGGCTCCGATCACCGAAAGAATAACTATAAAAGTGATAAATATCTGGGAGGAAGTCAGGGCGATGCGTGCGGTACGGACAGATCGGGTCCAGCGGATAAGAGTAAATACCACATCTTCCGCAAACCGGACTTCCTCGATCCCCTCCTCCTTTTTGAGTTGGTCGGCCAGAGTTTTGAGCTGGGCGGGATCTTTGGCCGAAACTTCCAGGGAAGCGGGTAACATGTTGGAGGTGACTGCTTCCAATAGCAGGGGGTCGGTGGAATTAAGTTCTTTGTAGATGCGCAGTGCGTCTTCTTTGGAAATATATTTGAAATTTTCCACCAGGCCGGTAGATTCCAAGCGGGAGCGAATAAGCTCCACCTGCTGGGAGGTGGGGGTGATATCAGCTTTGAAGAAAGCATTAACCTGGGGCCGGGTTTCAAAAAAGCGGAGGATCTTGTGAGCTGCTGCAGCGTCCAAAAAAAAGACGGTGGCAGAAAAAAGGGTCAGTGAAACTACTAATAGGGAGATGAGAGTCTGGTACGGAGTGCGGCGCAGGCGCTGCCAGGCTGTTTTGAAATATTTATTCATATTTACCTTTGGGTGTATCTTTGGTTAATTTACCGTTTTCCAATGTAATCACCCGCAACCCATAACGGTTGACGATATCCGCGTTGTGGGTGGCCATAATTACCGTTGTTTTCAGCTCTGAATGGATATCTTTTAAAAGCGAGACAATGCTCCGGGCAGTTTTAGGATCCAGATTTCCGGTGGGCTCATCCGCCAAAAGCAGTTTGGGTTTGCCGACTATTGCCCTGGCAATGGCTACCCGTTGGAGTTCACCTCCGGATAGTTGACTGGGAAAAAGTGAACTGCGGTCGGACAGACCAACCATCTGCAAAGCAATCTTGACCGCTGCAAAAACATCACCTGGTTTGGCAAACCTAACCTCAAGTGGCAGGGAGACATTTTCCCAAACACTGCGGTCCGGGAGAAGCTTGAAGTCCTGAAAAATCGGTCCCAAATGACGGCGATAATGAGGCAGATCCCGGGTGGAAAGTCTGGACAGATGGTGGCCGTCAACAACCAATTCCCCGGAATTCGGCTTCAGATCGCGTAGAATCAGACGAAATATGGTAGTTTTTCCAGATCCGGAGGCTCCGGTTAAGAAAACAAATTCACCCGCATCAACAGAGAAGGAGACGTCACCCAAAGCTGTGATATTTCCGAATTTCTTGGTGACATTACGGGCAGTTACCATGTCTAGTCCAAAATTTTGACGCGACCTACGTCCATTAGCCAACCGACTTTTTGAGCTTTCATGGTTTCTCCCCAGACTTCTAATTTCTTACCTACAAATTCGTCCAAATCAACGATTGAAGAAACCAGATAAGCTGTTTTGGAAGGCCCGCCCTCACGAATTAGTTTGTGTGTTCCCTCCCCGTTGAAACCGCCTAGTTCCAAAACTCCCTGGGCTGAATCACGAAAAGTCTTGGTGTCTGTGGAACCCACCTCCGTGGCAGATTTGACCATCCCCGCGGAAGTATCGGATGGGGCTGACGGCCGACGGCCGCGCTGCAGGAAAAAACCCGTACCTATACCGGCCAAAACAATGATCAATCCGGTGATAATCAGGGGTAATTTAGCGGATTTTTTTGGTGCCGGTTCGAGAGGGGAAACCAGGCCGGGGACAGGCTGATCCATGGAGATCAGTATATCATATGTTGAGATACCTGACTTCCGATTCTATGAATTCGTCCAGGTCCCCGTCCAGGACCGCAAATGCCGCTGAAGTTTCGGTTCCCGTACGCAAATCTTTGACCATTTTGTAAGGATGCAAAACATAGGATCGGATCTGATTACCCCAGGAAGCGGCTTTGTAAATTCCTTTCAATTCTTTTTGGGCGTCAGTTTTTTCCTGAAGTTTGAGGGCCCAAAGTTTGGATTTTAACAACGCCAGAGCAATTTTCCGGTTTTGTTCCTGATAACGCTGGGTCTGGCAGGCTACGGTCATACCGGTAGGTTTGTGGGTAAGCCGGACTGCTGTGGATACCTTGTTGACGTTCTGGCCACCATGACCTGTTGCCCGGTAAGCTTCGAACTCAATGTCGTCGGGGGAAATTTCTATTTCCGCATTGGTTTCCGGCAATTCGGGTAAAATTTCCACCAGAGCAAATGACGTCTGACGCAAATTGTCGGCATTAAACGGAGACTGGCGCACCAAACGATGAGTACCTTTTTCACCTGACAAATATCCATATGCATACGGACCTGAAACGGTAAACGTTACTGATTTGAATCCGGTTTCTTCCCCGGGAATCTGTTCCACAACCTCCGTATCCCAGCCCCGCTTTTCGCAAAACCTTAGATACATCCGTAGCAGCATTGCCACCCAATCCATGGCTTCGACACCGCCCTGACCGGCATGGATGGATACTATGGCGTTATTTATATCGTACTTACCGCCAAGAAAGGTCCTGATTTCCACGAGACTCAGCCTGCGGTCAACTTTTTTGACTTCCTTTTCCAGATCGTTAATATCCGCCTGTAAATCCGCCAATCCGGACAAGTCTGAAATTTCTCCATCGAGGCGGGAAAGCTGGTCCTGCTGGTCTTTTAAATCAGACAGACGTTTCATGGCAGTTTTGGCGGCAGACGTGTCGGTCCAAAAATCCGGATCGGCGGTTTTGGTTTCCAGATCCCGGATCTGACCGGCTACAACTTCAGGATTTAATTTTATCCGGATCTGGTCCAGCCGGGACCGTAAATCAGTAATTTGGGTTTTAATATCGGCCATGAGGAGATTATACCCGCCGGACAGTGATTTACCTGCCGGAAGAAGTAGCCGGGGTGCAAAGCAGGGCTTTTATCTGGTTAACCTGATCCGGAGGCAGATTCTGAATGACGTCGACGACGGTATTGAGGCTGTCGTTGGTAATTTTTACACCCAGAACCACCGGAGAGTTGCGGTCCGGATGGGTGACCAGTGAATCCAGAGCGGAACTCAAATTACGGCTGACGGATCCCATATTTACATTTTTTATTTTTGACAATGCTTCCCGGTTTAAAGAAGAAGCAACCCATAAAGTCAGGTTGCGGGCTGAAGGCAGCCGAACCTGACCGGTGCGGCGCCAGGAGACGAGAGTGAATACACCGACAACCACCGCGGCGATAATTCCAACCTTGAGCAGGAAACCAAACATACGTCTAGGTTCTTGTGACTAGGTTATAGGTTCTAGGAGATAGAGTCAAATTCTGTCAACTGATATTTTCACTGATAAATTTGTATATTACCACTGTTCCAGCCCCAGGTCAGAATCTCTTAGTATACGCATATCGTTTGAGCTTGGTGATAAGACTAGCATTGTGGAAAGGCAAAACGAAGGGATCAATCAGCATTTGCCAATTTTATCACCGGGGTTTGAGGTGGGGGGAGGCAGCGGCTATAACGGATGCCAGACGGTGGCGGGCCCGGTAGAGGCGGCCTTCGATTTTACGCGGGGATAGGTTCAGACGGAGGCTAATTTCCCGATTAGATAACTGCTGATAATACTTGAGATGCAACAACCGGCGATAATCTTCCGGCAACAAATTAAGACTACGGTTGACATCATTACGTAACTCCTCCAGAACCAGTCTTTCCTCCGAAGTCAGAGCGGGGTCGATAAGGGTGTTAAACTGAGCAATGGTGGGGATTACTATACGGGAATTTTGATGAACTTGCTGACGATAATAATCGGCGAGTTTATTGAGGGCGATTTTACATAACCAGGTAAAATATGTACTCTTGTGGTGAAAAGTGTGAAATGAAGTGTAAGCAGAAACAAACGTGTCCTGGAGAACCTGCTCGGCTGCTGCCAGATTTCCTCCGTTTCTTTTGAGAACCAACTTGAGGATGCGTTGACCGAAGACCCGGTAGAGATAGGTCAGCGTGGCGTGGGATTTATTGTCACTCACCGTCTAATGATTATATGGCGTTATTCAGAGGAGAATCAACTGTTAAAAGGCCGGAGTTCCAATACATTACCGGTAATCAGATTTCCCCGGAGACACAGAAACAAATAGCGCGAATTGCATTGGCACTATACATCGCAGAATCTAAACAAGTTCAAAAAGACGGGAAACTTCCGCCCAGTTAACGACATTCCACCAGGCGGTGATGTAATCCGCCCGGCGGTTTTGGTATTTGAGATAGTACGCGTGTTCCCAAACGTCAAGCGCCAGTACCGGCACTTTCCCCAGGGACAAAGGTGAATCCTGGTTCGGGGTATTTATAATATCCATTTTGCCGTCGGCAACAACCAGCCATGCCCAACCGCTGCCAAACTGACCCAATGCCCGAGTGGAAAATTTTCCTTTGAAGTTATCGAAACTTCCGAATACGGAATTTATGGCAGTCAAAATTTTTCCTGCAGGCGAGCCGGGTTTTGGGGTCATTAAGGGCCAGAATAAGGAATGGTTGGCGTGTCCACCACCCATATTTCGGACTTTGGTGCGAATAGTTTCGGGTAAAGCATTCAGTTTTTGTAAGATAACAGTCAGGTCAGATTCAGACTTGTCGGGAAGAGCTTCGGAAAGACCTTTGACATAGGCGGCATGATGTTTGGAGTGGTGGATTTCCATAGTTTGAGCGTCGATATAGGGCTCGAGAGCTGAAACCGAGTAGGGCAGTTTCGGAAGTGTAAACATAGTCCCAATATATTACCGGGCTAGGTCAAGGGTTGCAAGAGATATTCTCCTGTCCCCGGCCCGGCTGTAAGTAGTGTCTTGTCTCCGGGTTTGAGGGTACCGGACAGAATCGCTTTACCAAACAGATCACCCAGAGTAATGTCCACTATCCGGCGCATGGGTCTGGCTCCCAGCTCGGGTTGGTAACCTTCACGGGCGAGTTTGGCTAAAGCCTGAGGAGAGTCTTCCAATACAATGTTTTTTTGCAGAAGATTGGCTTTGAGTTCATCCAAAAGCAGGCCGGCGATCAGGATCAGCTGATCTTCCGTCAGGGGTTCATAAACCACCACTCCGTCGAAACGATTAAGAAACTCCGGCGAAAAAATACCCCGGGTCTGGATGTATTCCAGAACCTGTTTCTGTAAAGGTTCGCCTGAAACCTGATTTTTGACCTGCCGGCGGATGAATTCCGCACCGGCATTGGAGGTGGCTATGACAAATAAATGCCGACAATCGATTTTTTTGCCGAACGCATCGGAAATACTGCCTTCGTCGAGAAGCGACAGAAACAGGTTATATACGTCCGGTGGAGCTTTTTCGATTTCATCCAGCAAAAGCAGGCTGGCCGGACGATTGATTATGGCTGTGGTCAATAGGCCGGGTTGATTTTGGGCTACTGAGCCGATTAAACGGGCGACTCCCTCGGTCCCGGAAAATTCCGCCATATCGAAACGGATGATTTGCTTGTGACTACCGTAATATATTTTGGCCAGGGTTTTGGCGGTTTCGGTTTTACCCACACCAGTGGGACCCAAAAATAGAAATGAGCCGATAGGCCGGGTGTCATCCTTTGTGCCTATAGTCCTGGCCCGCAATGTTTTGGCGATCAAGGAAACTGCCGGGTCCTGACCCACCAGGCGGGAATGTAAAACTTCTTCCAGATTACCCAACAAATCCTTTTCTTTTTGGGTAAGACGAGCCAAAGAGATTCCGGTTTTTTCCGATAAGACGGCATTAACAGTATCTTTGTCCATGAAGTATTTGTTGTTGCTCTCCAGATAGACGATGACATGATCCAATAATTCCAGGGCTTTTTCGGGGAACGGAGTATCGGTGACGTAACGATCACTGCCATCAAGAATCGCTCTGATAGCCTGGACGGAAATAAGGACATGCTTTTGTTTTTCCCAGTCGGCTGAGGATTCAAACAAAATTTGCAGGGCGGTATCTTTGCCGGGAGCGGTGGCTTCTATGGTTTCAAAATATTTCCGTAAACGGGAATTGACAGCTAAAAACCGTTCATAATCAACCTGGGCAGATATGGCGATGATAAGCAATTTACGTTTTTCCAGATATTTATCCAGCACGTCCGTGAAATCCATGCCCTCGACGGCAGAATTGGTGATGCGGTGCAGATCTTTGACTACCAGAATTACATTTCCGGCGGCCGCTGCCTCCTGAAGCAAAAGCGAGAATTTAGCTTTTTTCTGATTGAGGTCAATGCTTTCCGACAGCAGGAAATTGAAATCCAATTCCAATACTCTTTTGTATACCATCCGGGGGCCCAACTCTCCGGACATAGCCCGACGGGCAAATTCCAGAATAATGGTTTTTTTACCCACTCCCGGCAGGCCGGTCAAAATTACGCTCTGACCGGAAGTCAGGCTGCGTTCGATCCGGGAAACTAGTTCCTGGCGACCGATCAGATGGTGGGAAAACTGCCGGTTTACGGACAGATCTTCTGAAATTTGGTTCAGCTGCGGAGTATACCCGTAAAGCAGCTCCAATCCGACTCCCGGCCGACCGTACCGTAAGGGAACAGGGTTACCGGGTAAATTCAGAAAATCCCACCAGGAAGCCCCGGTCTTTATATCTTCAAAATCCGTTCCCAAAGAGCGGAGATGCTGTTCGTCCCAAACGCCGGCATTGATGAAGGAAGAAATAATATCAATCAGTGAGGCGGGGGAAAACGCGGTCAGATCCGGTTTGTTTCCGGCCAGCTGATCGGGATCCAGACCTAAATGAAACAATAGGAATTTTCCGGGAACCGTTGTCCACAACTCCTGAACCGGGGAAGCGGACTCGCGCAGCCGGATGGCCAGATTTTTGAAAAACCGGGGGCCAAAACGGTCCGTAAGATAGTAATAAGGCAGGCCGATGGCCGGCAGGCAAATCCAGCAGATCAAGCCTGCGATACCGGCAAAAAACACCGGGATCAGCAGCAAAGTCCCACAGATAAACAAGAACAACCGCACGATGGCTCCGATACAGCGGGAAATCAGGTTAAAGGTCAGCTGGCGGAAAAATACGTCGGGACGGAAACCTATATAAGCTTCCTCGTCTAAAAGTCTTTTGTACGGGGAAAATAACGTAGGTAACAACAGGGGCAGGGAAAAATAATGCACAACCCAACCCATCAGGAAAACCCAGCGGGAAAGGTAAAGCCTGAGACCGGAAGAATAGTGCCAGAAAAGGTATTCCATTCCTTAAAATGATATCACAGGGGAGAGGCAAAAATTTCCCGGGTTTTGACCGCAAAAAGCGGATAGAAAAAGGGGGATACCTGCAGCATTAACCGGTCGGCCGTGGAGGAAACATAACCTGCGGTGGAAATGGTGGAAAATAAATAATTGATGAAAAAAAGTCCCGTAACGGATAATAATACCCGGTTGGTGATTCGCAAATAATCCCGTGAGTTTGAGGTGTGAATCGGTAAAATAAGCCAGAACAGAGGCCAAAATATATACCAATTACGAAAGTTCAGCATATGCCTGAGGACTCCCTGAAAAATTATTACTGACCTGGATAACAGGACGGTAACGGAGGGCAAAAAAACAAAATAATCCGGAATGATACCAAACGAGCGCTGGGCCAGATACCAGGCAACAGCAGGCAAACCGATCAGAATCAACCAACCCAGCCGGAATCTGAACCGGACGGGGATAAAAATAATTAATACAGCCAGAAAAGCGCCTTCGATTTTGATCTGAGAGGATACGATTACCAGCAACGTCAGAAGCCAGCCCAAAAGTACGGGGCCGCGGCGGTATAAACGGAAAAAAAGAAGGATAGCCAGCCAGTAGAGAGCACAGATAATAATATCGGCATTACCGGCGTGTTTTCGTCCGGCCTGGGCCAAAAGAGGTGACAACATGGAATAGATGTAAGTAAAAAATAACCCTGCCGGGCGTGAGAATTCTAAATGCAGCAGTACCCGGTAAACCATAAGCAAAATTAGAGCATATACCAGCGGATATACCGCTAAAACCGCCATTTCCCGGTAACTTCCGGCTAACCGGAAAAGGTTAACGAATAAATACGGCAATAGCAGGGGGTACTGTGGATGGGAATAACTGTAAACGGGATTTGTTAAATCCGCCAGGGGAAAACCCTGATGCAGATACCAGGCTTTGGCTTTGAACATCCAGATACCATAAACATCAACGCTGTTTAGGGGGTAGCTTCTGACTCCGGAAATGACATATGCCAGGTTAATACCCAGCAAACACACCAATATTGCTGAAGCTATTTTGGACATACGACTCCCAGACTGCGGTAGTAATATAATTGTCGGTCTTCCCCGTCAAGCTGGTCGGGATTTGAACTGCAGGGGATGACTTCGGAATGATACACCGGCGGGGGAGAAGTAAATTCCCGGTAAGTCCTGAAAACATATTGGGCTGAACGCAGAAACAGCACTCCGACCCAGATTAAAAATAAAAACCGGTAGAGATTTCGCATTTACTGCCCTGATTCTACTCCCATCAGTTCTACGGTAAAGATGAGGGTGGAGTCGGGAGGAATTACTCCGGGAACCCCGCCGGAGCCATAAGCCAATTCCGGAGGGATAGTCAGCCGGCGTTTGCCCCCGACCTGCATCCCGGAAACTCCCAGTTCCCAACCGGGAATGACCTGGCGGGCGCCGAGTTTGAAAGAAAACGGAACGCCCCGGCCATAGGAGCTGTCAAACTGGGTGCCGTCGGTGAGGGTACCGGAGTAATGGACGGTTACAGACGCACCCGGGGTGGCGGTTGCCCCGGTTCCGGTAACCAGATCTTCAAACCTGAGCTGTATTCCCGGGGTGGATGTGGGTGTGGTATTCATATTTGTTTCAAGACCGGCATCAATAGCCGGTGTGGGAGCAGGTAGAGTGGTTTTGCCCCCGGGTGCCAGCCTGATGAGGACAAAAACCGCCGGAACAGCCAACAGAAGTACTATAACAACCATCAGCCAATTTTTCATATACTTTAGAATTTTATCAGAAGATTATTCGGGGCGGGTGCGGTAGATGAAGAGGACCGGAACACCGTTGATATCCGTAACCTGATCCACTAGCTGCAGGTGATGTTCGGCAACCTGGCCGGGAGAAACCGCTAGCTGGTCGCCTATAAGGAACTGGTTCACAGAAACATCCCGTCTCCAAATGATGGGACGGATTTGGATTTTGCCCAAGTCCGTATCCGGAGAATATTCCGGGTGGTCATAATAATCAGCAATCCATGACGATGGGTAACGAGACTGCAGAATATTGGGGTCAGTCCGGTTATAAAATGCCAGCAAAATGTCCAACGGCTTGGCCCGGGAGTTGTCGATAACGACCGGTAATGGCGACAGATACTCCAAACGGGATGCCAGCTGCCGATACGGATAACCCCAAATATTTGAGCGTTCGTGCTTTAGCAGCACCAGATTGGGATAAAGTTCTGCTAAACTGATTATCGTCAGGACGCACATCCACAATAGCCGGGGTTTCAGACCGGATAACCCCCGGGCAATAATCAGGGACAGTAATATAAAAAAAGGCAGGACCCGCACAGTAGAAAAGTAATCCCGGGTTAAAGCCGTAGGAAGTATGAAAACCACAAGTATTCCGGGTAAGAACAGTTTCCGGGCACGTATAAGCCGGTACACTCCTGCGAGAAACGGAATTATCATCCACCAGTAAAAAACGCTGACTTCCGGGAAAGAACGCTGGACGTCCGGATCAGGACGGGAAAAAAGGTTGACGGGAGAAAAGTACGCCAACAAACGGCTGGAATAACCGGACGGTTCGGCCAGTTCCCGAAGACGGGTATTTACGGCCGGATATAAACTGACTCTGATGAGGGGGACGAGAATCACCAGCGAGACAGCTAATGCCGGAAAGATATATTTTTTGTGCAGCTTATTGCGGAGGGCATACCAGGAAAAAAATATTATGAATAGCCCAGAAACCAATCTCTCGGCATGATAAGCGTAGCCGGATATGGACAGAAGTATAAAAGAGGGCAAAAGAGTCTGATGCCGCCCGGAAGCACGCAAACAGCCGATGAAACCTATCAAAAACAAAAACAAGCCCAGATTGGCTTCAAAAGCCCCCCGGGAGAAAAACACAAAGACAGGCGAAACTGCGACTACCCAACCGGCCCAGGGACCGAAAGTCGCGGCAATTAAGAAAACCAATCCCATGCCGGACAAAGCTGATACCAGCCGGACGGAAACAGCAGACAGACCCAGAATTGCTATCGGTACCACAGAAAAATACGTATACAGGGAAGAGGCATATGATCCGAATAGTTTGGTCATTACCGGCCAAGCCATGCCGTATTGATCCCGGCCTGTTTTTAATAGAGAGTAAGCGTTGTATCCCTGATGCGCCTCGTCCACATATACTCCGGGAGGGTTATGGCCAATATCCCAAAAACGTAGAATTCCGGCCAACAGAATTAATAAAATTACCGGCAGCTTACTATTTTTCATTTCCCCGTCGGTCCAGATTTAAATAAGAAAAAAATTCGTTACGGGCAAGCTGAAATGCGGCCGAATATTTGTTTTGAAACAGCCGGGCGACCGGCGGGGGAAAATACTGCCGGCGGTTGTTCAATGTAAACAATTCCGTTTCACCCAAACGGCCGGAAAGATATAACGTCCGCCCGACTAAAACCAACAACAATATAAATGTCGCAACAATGACTGCTGTTCTTCCCACTAATATATTTTAACCCGGACAACCGGCAATCGGAGCGACTGCCGGTTTTGTTCATTAATCCCAGAAACTAGATTACCGCAGTCGGAACCTGATAGAACCTCAACTGCAGTAACTTCAAACCGGAATTTGAATAACTCCAGAAATAGTCCTCCAAGGCCGAATCGAAGAGACCATATCTTTCAGTCATGCCGTCGCCGTTAATATCGGCGAATATATACAGCAGCTCCTTGGAGACATTGGTGAAGGTACTTTTACCTTTCGACCTGACCGAAACCATTTGGTATATCGAACACCATTCCTCACCGGTTAACGGGTCGGTAGCGCAGGTGGTAGTAGTTGAGCTGCCTCCAGGTTTACCAAGTGCCCGGGCCCAGACTGAATACACGGTGGTACCCGATCCTGCAGGGTCCGGATTCGGAAGTTGGAAGGCGGATTGTCCATTGTCGGTACAGTTACCGTCCAATACTTGGAACGTTCCCTGGCTGAGATTGATTTTACATGTACCCACCAAGGCCACGAATATCCGGCGTCCGCTACTACCAATCATATCCGCTGATTTACCTTTGGGAACACCGATAATGTTCAGATTGTAGTGCGGGCCCGATGGGGCACCGTTTCCAGCAGCAGTAGCACTGGTACCAAACCGGGTGTCCTGTGACTTGATAGCAATGATGGCCGTGATAGCTGCAAGAATAACCAACGCGGCCAAGGAAGCTAAAATATTATTTGCTGAAGCGTTTATTTTTTTCTTACTTGCCATGTCATATCACCTCCTTCCTGTATTCAATTTACTTAACCCAAATCGTCAGGTCAATAGGATCCGGATCAAACGGCCCAGAGACAGCGCAGGATAAAGTGTCTGCTATCTGACGGGTGGATGCAGCAAGGATGTACCTGCCGTCGGGAGTCCAGACTTTGAGGGGGGTGGAGTAGTCCAGTCCCCCGCCCCAGGAATAGTAACTATAACCGAATCCGGTGTAACCGCAGTTGGACTGCATATTTCCGTCCACTTTAAACACCTGAAATCCCCGGTCATGGAATAGTATTTTTTGCCTCGAGGAATCAGGAAGCGGACTGGTAAGGGAAATTGATGTTTTGCGATCGGCGAAGAAAGGCTGTCCGGTCTTGTCTTCCAGCCGCAGGATGTAAACCGGATTGTCGTCCAGACCGGGTGAATAGACCTCCTTTTTCAGGTTGTAATATACCAGCAGCCGGCTATCGGGACTGTAGGTTATTGCTTCACCGAACGAATAACTGCCGGAGCCTTCCGCGAGTGTCTGGAAGCTACCGTCCTGCCGGTCGTACAACACCAACTGGCTTAAGGAATTGTGAAAAGCGATAAAACGTCCGTCCGTTGAATAAAGAGGTGGGTCGGGGAGCTGAGGACCCGCGGCAACCTCCCGGACGGGGCTGACTCCCTGAATCAGCTGAATGTTATTTTCCCCACCGTATTCAACTTCATACAGGTTGCCGTTTTGAACGTATGATACTTTGTTTTGGTTGGGGATAAAAACTATCTGCCCCATTTTGGTTCCTCCTATTGCCGGCAGGTCCATCACCCGTCGTTTATTGGTCATGTCAAAAAGGACACTGGAAACACCGTTGTTCCATACCGAGAGATACAAACTGTCCGAGGACCAGACCGGATAGCGGATGGATTGGGAATCCAGGCTGATAAACTCTGTGGCGGTTTTGTCCCTCAGGTCCATGACTTGCAGGCCTGTCGGAGGGTAGGTGTTTTCCCTACCGGGCGGGTTCCGGTCAGTATAGGTGAAAGCCAACCACTGCCGGTTCGGGGAAAGGGATAAATCAAGAATCCGGTATTTGGCATCCAAGAGAAGTGTTTTACGGGGACCCTGCAAGGTGAAATCAACCAGCCAGAGTCTGGTGCCGGAGGCGATAATCAGTTGGTGCCCTGCCAGGTTGGTCAGAGCCAGACGGCTGATTTTGCCGTCTGCGGGGGGCTGGACAGGTGATGGAGAAGGTGTGAGTGAGGGATGTTGAGCTACAGGTGTCGGTGAGGGGAGAGGACGGACCGGATTTTGAGACCTGCGGCGCAATAAAGTCAATACCAGCAGCAGTAAAACCACCGGGAGCAGGGCAAGAATTATTATGACCGAAACCGGGATGCGTTTCTTTTCCGGGAGAGTGGCAATATTGCCATCCAGTTCCGGCGGGGGGGGGATCTTGGCAGGCAGGTGAGCCATCTTGTAAAATTATTCTACACTAATTTTTCACCCAGTGATGCAGGGACGAGGCTCATATCCCCGGCCGGATATGGTACCAGTAACCGGAGAAGGTTCGGGGAATAGGAAGAATTGTCGGCCCACAGGTCTTCATCCCGGGCTTTCAGGATAGCCGGCATCCGGTCGTGAATTTTGGCTACGACTGAATTAGCCGGAACGGTAATGATGGTATAGGTTTTGTGCTCCATGCCTTCCGGGTCTTTCCAGATATCATATAAACCCGCAAAAACGAACCAGTCATGATTCTTTAATTTAACAAAGTATGGTTTTTTGGTATTTCCGGTACGCGCCCACTCGAAAAACCCGCTGGCAGGAATTAAACACCGCCGATTTTTAAGTAAGCCCCGGAAAGCGGGTTTGGAGGCCAGGCCTTCCACCCGGGCATTAATCGTATGATAAGCGATGCGGGGGTCTTTAGCCCAATAGGGAATCAACCCCCAGCGCATATTTGCCACTTGCTTGGGGCTACTTTTAAAAACCACCGGCATAAAGGATCCGGGAGTAACATGGTAGTTGGCCTGCAACTGATAATCGCGGTTGGTAATTTCCAGCCGGGAAAAAAAGTCCGCCGGGGGAATAAAACTGTATCTGCCGCACATGTTGCCCTCATTATATAACCTGGTTGGAAAAGACCAGTTCCTCCAGTTCTTTGACTGAACCGAAGGCTACTCTGTCCGGAACCGCCGAGGAAGTACCCAGCATCCGGGCGGGAGTGATGACAAAATTGCCCCAGCGGCTGTTGATTTTGTCTAAAGCTTTCGTCAGACAGTGTTTACGCCGCATATCTTCCAGAAAAGTCAGCTGCAGAGTATTTGCCTGTTCCAGATTGAAACAGGAAACCGATAAGGTGTGGACCGGCCGGCGGTAAGGTGAACGACAGAGCAGCCGGTAGGCGATTTTGTAAATATCCCGGCCGTCAAACAGTCGCTCCGGGCGGGTCTCCCCTTTGTGCCAATACGACCAGTCGCGATAGAGAAGGGATACGTGGACTCCACCGGCCCGGTAGCCGCCACGGCGTAAGCGGAAAGACATTTTTTCCACCAGCTTGTGAAGAAGCGGCGAAAGCTCTTCCGGGGTAACCAAAGGCCGGGGCAGGGAATAACTATTGCCGTAACTGCTTCTGGCAAAAACGACATCGTCCGGCTCGTAACCCCGCAATCTCAGGTACCAGTAATACGCCACCACCGAGCGGAAAGCGGATTTGAGAATGCCTGCCGAGCTCTGATAAAAATCCCAGACCGAAAAAATACCTGAAGAATTGAGCCGGACGGCATTGTTGGCTTTGATGCCGCACAGATCCGTCAAAGACAAAGACCGGTAAATGTCCGTGAAATTGGCAAGACTGATTTCGTCCAAACCGTCCGGTTTGTGCAGGCCGGCGGCCGTTTTGGCCAGAAAACGGTTGGGGGCAATACCGACCGAGACTGTCAGCCAATCCCCGATTTCGGTTTTTATCCGGGACTTGATCTGCTGGGCAACTTCCCGTATTCCCAAGCGGTGAAAAGCCGGGGTACCCTCCAGATCCAGGACAAATTCATCAATGGATTTGGGAGTGTTTTTGTCGGTGTAAGTACCTAAGAGCCGTTTTAACTGAAGGTGAACGGCCCGGTATTTGGCGGGGTCCGGCGGTAAAACCACCAGTCCCGGGCAGAGCATCCGGCCGTCCCTGACCCGCAGCCCCACTTTTATACCCAGTCTTTTGGCCTCTACCGAAGGGGCCACAATGCAACCGGAGGGAGAGGTATAGGCGGCTACGGCTATGGGTTTGCCGCGGAGAAAGGGATTGGCCTGCTGTTCAATGGTGGCGAAACAGGAGTTGAGATCCAGGTGAAGAATAGTCGGGGGTTTGGGGTTAAAAGGCAGGTCAAACAACTTCTCCATCGGATATTTCCTCCAGCTGCCAGTGCAGGTTGTCGGTATTTAAAACCAGACGAAAAAACAAAGTGTCCGAAGCGACGGAAAAGACGTGATACAGCGTCCGGCCTTCGCGATAGACATGGTGAAAACCGATACGACGGATCAGATGATTCCGGCCTTCAAAGATCAGGCGTACCGGAAGGACAGTCCGGGTGTGATGATTGAAAGACAGGTCCACGGAGACCGGAACGGAGATTTTTTGGATCATTGCCAACTTAATGTATACCGAATATTACCCGAAGTCAATAAGCCCGCGGGCCGGTAAGTGGCTAATTAGTAACCAGACGCAGAATTTGGACCAACCGGGTTTGGTGGGTGCTGATGAAGTAAAACAGATAAATCAAAATCCCGGGAAAAACCACGAATTTTTCAAACCAGTGCCCGGTCTTGATTCTCCAGGAAGAAACAGGGGGGAAACCGATTTTGAAATTAAACGGAAATAACAGAGGCAGACCCTCTTCGGTTAAGCCGTCGGCTACCAGATGTGAAATAATACCAGTCATCACGGCGGCCAGAACCACCCGGGAATCAATATAAACGGCGTTGAGAAATTTGGGTAAGAGCCAGCTTAATCCCTGATAAAAAATGTATATGCCCAGAAGGGAGTGGGACAGGGAGCGGTGGCCTAAGAATAAGCGCCGGAAAATTTTTCCCAGGAAGTCTCCCCCGGGAAGCAGGTTCCAGAGACGGTTTGTACCCTGATCCATATCCGGCGCCAGTGATCCGACGACACAAGCCACCATAGCGGCAAAAAGAGTAGCCAGATTGAGGTGCTGCGGGGGATAATAAACCGAGACGGTAACGAGGGAAGCCAGAGCAAAAATATCGTGGGTGCGGGCAGTCATCAGCCGAGAGAAAATTCCTCCGAATGAATATGACTGTTCGGGATATGTAGTTTGCGGAATTGATTGCGAAGACCGGTCATCATGGTCGGAGGTCCACAGAGAAAAATTTCCCGATCAGTCAAATCCGGTAGCCGGGAGGCGATAATTTCCCCTGTTAGGCGACCCTTTTTTGAAGTTTCGTGAAGCTGAAAATTGAAACCGGGAGTGGTGTCAGCTATTTTGGACAATAAATCAGAATATACCGCCTCTGACTTGCCTTTGACACTGTAATAAAAATCCACCTGCAAGCCCGGTCGGGTATCCAAGGCAGCGGCCATACTTACAAAAGGCGTGATTCCGATACCACCTGCTATCCAGAGTTGTTTCGGGTGCGGAAAATATTCGTAACTGAAGCGACCAAAGGGGCCTTCAACCAAAACCGGATTATCTGGCCGGAGAAGATTTAAAGTCGCGGTGAAATCCCCTACCTGTTTGGCTGCGACCGTCAATATTTGTTTTCCGGGAACTGACGTCAGGGAAAACGGATGAGATTGGCGCATTATCCCCTGAACTAGGGGGGTGATGAAAATGAACTGTCCTGGGGAAAAAGCCAAGTCTTTGGAGTTTCGGGGAATTAGGGAAATTTCCAGAGTATCGGGCGAGAGAGCCCGGACGACCGACACGGTGTATGCCAATTTGCGAATCAGATAACGTCCCAGCAGGGTGTGGTAGATAAAACAGCCAGCGGCCAAACCGGTAAGAAGCAGCATATAAATTTTCAGGGGGGGGCTGGCAGCCAGGGTACTGCCAATAAGAAAAACATGCAGTGAAGCCAGGAATAAGGCCAGTCCCAGGTATTTATGGGTCTTTTTCCAAAAATCGTATTCCAATTTGACATACAAAGTCAGCACCATCAGGATGATGAACAACGACATGGCAGCTATTCCGAAATAAACAGGCAGGTTACTAACGGATGGCCAGATAAAATCTACCGCAGCCTTCAGGGAAATATTCAGGTAACTGACGGTGATCATCAGAGGATGAAACAGAAGTAGGATTAATCCCGCAGCACCTACCAGGTGATGAAAAACATATACCCGGTTGAGACCCGAAAACAATGGTTCTAGAATTTTGATCCGGGTGGAGAGGATGAAATTTAGACAAAAAAGGGAATAGCCGGTAAGGGCGGCGATTTGACCCAGACTCAGCCAAAAAGCAGAGGCGGGGGAAAAGTCGGCAAACTGCCACCACAATACAGCCGGTACCAACGCCAACAAAATGACGATTGACGGACCGGAAGAGGACACTAATCGATTGTTCATGATTGCGTGTCTATATTATATGTGAAAATATAAATCCAGGTGTTAAAAATACTATAGGGATTTCCAGCTTCACAAGAGGACCTCTTTTGAGGTTGTTTGGGGATATACATTTATTAAACCGATCCATTCTCTTATACTTCTTATTTAGCAACCCCTTGAATCCAGACTAATATATGTTTTCCAAACGCGGCTGGTCTTCTTTTTTGATACTTATTCCATTAATTTACGTCTTTGTCTCATCTTTGTACCCGGCTACCGACTTTGACTTGGGTTGGCATCTTAAATACGGTGAGTATTTCTTTAATAACGGGGTCATCCTGAGAGAAAATGTTTTCTCTTCTGCCCTACCTCAATATAAATGGGTGAACATCTCCTGGGGTATTGATCTCGTTGAGTATCTGATTTTTTCCCGTTTCGGATTTATCGGACTGAGTTTACTGGCTGCCTCAGCTATCACTCTGGCAATTCTGCTAGTGATACGCACTTCTCACGCCGGTCTCTGGGAACTTCTGATTCTCCTCCCATTCTTTGTCTGGGTCAACAAATCGCTTTTCCAGACCTCATTTCGGGGGCATGTTTTAAGTACGCTCTATTTCTCCCTGCTGCTTTATATTCTTAATTTGTTCTCTTCCAATCCACGTTTGGCGCTGTATATCCTGCCGGCTCTTTTTGTTGTCTGGGCGAACACTAACGGCTCCTTTATCCTGGGGTTGCTTCTCACAGGGATCTGGTTGGGTTCATCGTTTTTTACCAAGGCTACACACCGCCGTTATCTGGCTTCAGGATTATTGTTGGCAATATTATTTACGCCAATTCATCCTTTTGGTTTAGGAATATTCAAAGAATCACTACGTCATGCTCATAATTCAGACTTAGCCAAAATCGCGGAATGGAGCAGCCCCCTGGTAAATCGCAACGGTTCTGGACCCATTGCCTGGCAGATTGCCTTGTATCTGGCCTGTTTGGCCTTGATCATCACCCGCCGGCATACTTTCCAGCTCCAAATATTTATTTTATCCCTGACTCTCTCTGTATTGTCCTGGGCAGCTATGCGATACATTACTCCTTTAACCATTATCTCCTTCCCCCTGCTTGTCTACCTGCTCAAATCAATCCGCCCGCCTTCCCATATGTTAGTCAGCGTTTTGCTTGTAAGTATCTTCACACTACTAATCTTAATGCGAATAATCCAGTTTTCGCAACAGAATAACTTTTACTCTATGAACTGGAATCTTTATTGCAGTGTATACAACTCATGTTCTCCGGCCGGGGCTGAATTTATTATTGCCCATAGCTTGAATAAACCGGATCTTCTCACGGCATATGAATTCGGAGGATGGTTAATTTGGAATTATCCTCAAATCAAACCTTATATTGACGGCCGCATGCATATCTGGTCCCAAAACGACTTTTCTCCGTTCGCCTATTATTACTCTGTATCGGAATCGGGTGAACAAGATATTAATGACAGTCAATTTAATACTGTTTTCATTTCCAAAGACACACATTTATACTTTGAGTTGGAGCGAAGATCAAAAACCGGCTCGTGGAAAAAAATATTTGAAGATGCTACCACGGCAATCTTTGTCCGCAAGTTTGTTAGTCATTATTAATCAAAAAAACTTCCCCCAAAAGCCTTGCTTCCAGAAGCAGATCAGTTTATAAGCTTACTGGGAAGCCAGGCTTGCAACTTCGGTAGCAGAAAGCGCACGTTGATAAATCACAACCTCATCAATTTTTCCGTTCCAAACACTGTAATTATTGGGGTTAGCCCCTACCAATACATTGTAGTTACTTTGCGTAATATTTCCTGTTTTGTTCATGCTCCCAACCTGCACGCCGTTTTGATAAATCCGCATTTTTGAGCCATCATAAACCGCTGCTATATGCACCCACTGGTTAGTAGGTAAATTCGGGCTGGCACCCAAAGTAGAGGTACTACTGCCGGTTTTTAAACGAAATCTTAGTCTTGAGCCACTTAAACTAATCATCCAGTAGTGTTGGCTGGTTGAATTTCCTGATGCCTTTGAAATAATCCTGTCATCGTCGATATACCCGTATGAGTATACCCAAGTAGAAATCGTCAGCTTGTTACCGACAACATCCACATCACCCAAGTTTACATTGTCATTGATAGCATCATATGAAAGTGCATTACCACTTTTACCGGTCGTCCAAGTTGCACCGCTAATAGTGCCGTTGTGCGTACCCACACGGTCATCGGTTACAGAACCGCTTCCTTCTTCAAAACTGTATGCTGCCACAGCTCCCAATAATTCAGTCGCTGAAATTACTTTGGTTTCGGTGTCTATGGCGCCGCTGCCGTCAGTAACTGTTAAGGTAACTGTAAAGTCGTTTGTGCTAGTAAATACATGACTTGTTGTTACACCTGAACCTGTAGTTGTATCTCCAAAATCCCAAGCATAATCCGCCAATACTCCTTCTATATCGCTTGAAGCCGAAGCATCAAAGTTAACAGTCAAAGGAATTTGCCCTGAGGCAGGAGACGCTGTAAAACTTGCGGCAGGCAGATCATTGACTGGATTTACGGTTATACTCACAGTTGCTGTATTGCTGTCTAATTGACCATCGTTGGCTTTGTAGGTAAAACTATCTGAACCGTTAAAGTTGGCGTTGGGAGTGTAGGTGGCGTTAGCTCCAGCGATATTTACCGAGCCATTTGCGGGTTGCGCAACTACCGAATAAGTTACCGGTTCTCCTTCCTGGTCCGTGGCAGTCAAAATAATCTGAACTGCCGTATCTTCATCAGTCGTTTTTTGTTGATTCTGGGCAACCGGCGCGTCATTGACTGAGTTGACGGTGATATCAACTGTTGCTGTGTTGCTGTCAAGCGTGCCATCGTTGATCGTCAGGCTGGCTTACTAATATATATGTAAGTGTATCTCCATCCACATCCGAAGATTCGAGTGTTATAGACAAGTCGTTGTCTTCGTTGACATCATAAACTGCAGTTTTGGCGACCGGCGCATCGTTTACAGAAGTTACCGTAATACTAACCATTGCCACATTACTGTCGTCCATGCCATCATTGGCTTTAAAGGTAAAAGTATCACCACCGTTATAATTAGCGTTAGGTGTATAGCTGGCAATATTTGCGGCAAGTACTAGTGAACCATTCATCGGTTGACTAACTATCGAATAGGTTAAGATTTGGCCATCAGAATCTGTACCTGTGAGCGCAATATTGATATCCGCGTCTTCTGCCGTAGTTACTGATTGGTCAGAAGCAACTGGCGGTTTATTTGGCGGGAAAACCGTAATTTCAACTGTTTCCGTATCCTGTCCGCCTTCGTTATCGGTAACCGTCAATTCTGTGGTATAAACTCCTTCTGCAGTGTATTCATGGTTGACTAGGCTGCCGGTAGAAGCGGTTGTATCGCCAAAGTCCCAGGCGTAACTGGCTACAGTTCCATCAATATCACTCGATGCGCTTGCGTCAAAACTCACTGTCATTGGCACACCACCTGAAGTCGGATTTGCAGCAAATGCCGCAACCGGCAAGTCATTAATCGAACTTACGGTTATTGTTACCGTTGCAACATTGCTGTCGGATAATGCGTCGTTAGCTTTAAATGTAAAACTATCCGCGTCATTGAAATTTGCATTGGGAGAATAAGTGACTGTGTCACCCGAAAGATTGGCTGTACCGTTTGCGGGTTGCGCAACTACCGAATAAGTTACCGGTTCTCCTTCCTGGTCCGTGGCAGTCAAAATAATCTGAACTGCCGTATCTTCGTCAGTCGTTTTTTGTTGATTCTGGGCAACCGGCGCGTCATTGACTGAGTTGACGGTGATATCAACTGTTGCTGTGTTGCTGTCAAGCGTGCCATCGTTGAATTTCCGGTCAAATTGACTTGACCATTTAAGGTAGATGTAACAATACTATAAGTTAATGTATCTCCGTCAACATCGCTGGCACCAAGTGTTACGGCCAGGTTATTATCTTCATCGACACTGTAGCTAGCATTTTGGGCTACAGGTGTATCACTAACCGGGGTAACTGTGATACTTATTGTGGCTACGTTGCTATCTGCTATTCCGTCATTTGCTTTGAAAGTAAATGAATCGTATCCATTGAAATTTTCATTTGGCGTATAAGTGGAAATATTACCAATATGTGTAACTGCTCCGTTTGACGGTTGGCTAACAATCGAATAAGTCAACGGATTATCATCAGCATCAGTCGCAACGAGAGTAATATCTACCGGAGTATCTTCGTCGGTCGTTGCCGTGCCGTTATCAGCCATTGGCGGCTGATTCAGCGTGCCAGTCATCAAGCTTTGGATTTGGTTTTGAGTCAGTGCTTCCTCAAACAGATGTACCTCATCAACAACTCCATCAAACACACTATAATTGTTAGGGTTGGCTCCGATTAACACATCGTTGGTGCTGTTGCTGACTGTACCAGTTTTATTAGTACTGCCTACCTCTGCTCCATCCTGATACAGTTTCATGGTAACCCCGTCATACACTGCAGCGATGTGGACCCATTGATCAAGCGGCACACCTCCATTGTTTGCAATTAACGTGGAAGTTGTACCATTTGTTTTCAAGCGAAATCTCAGTTGATTACTCGGGTAAATAGTCCCAAGCATCCAATAATGATCTTGTTCGCCTGATCCATTTGCCTTGGAAACAACCCTGGGGTCGGTTTCAAATCCAAGAGTATCGGTATTAACCCATGTAGCAATTGTCAGTTTACTCCCTGTAACATTAAGAGAACCTAGGTTTACATTATCATTAACGCCGTCGAACGACAAACCGCTACCAACTTTTCCGGTTACCCAAACTGCACCATTAACTACTCCATTATTTCCACTTCCTGAAGAATCTGTCGCGGTCGTTCCACTGCCTTCATCTAAATTATATACACCAAATGCAGGTGGAGTCGATGGAGTTGGTGATGGCGTCGGCGTCAGAGTTGGAATTGGTGTAACAGATGGTTCAACCGTTGGCGAAGGCTCCGGTGAAACGGTTGGGGATGGAGTTACTGACGGAATAGGTGTAGGCTGAGGGCTTCCTATCGAACCATTCTTCCACAAATGAATGTTTTCGGGTGCATCGTATGCAATGCTCACGATATCCAAGTCTCCGTCATTATCCAGATCATACGGCTGGCTACCCAAGTGGCTTTCTTTGCCGCTGTCAACTACGTGCTCGATAAAACTGCCACCGGCGATATTTTCCCACACCGCCATCTTGAGAGTCCCCTTGTGTTCTCCCAGGATGATATCAATATCGCCATCTCCATCCATATCAGCAGTGCCCATAGAATTGGTAGTTGCCTGGGAAACTATGGTTAAGCGGGTCCAATTGAGAGTCGTCGGATCGGCTGGCTGCTGCCACCAATAAGTTTCGGCCCCATTCACTTCCCCATTCTCTTCCGTACCCACAATGTCAAGCCTGCCGTCTTCATTAACATCCAGAATGGCAAACCGGTCCGGAAAAATGTCACCGGTCATGTTGCCTATTTGGAAGTTTGTCCAATTAGCACTTCCGTCTCCGGGATTTCTGTACCAGTCAACTTCCAAGCTTGGCGTGCCTGCAGCAATATCCAAGTCTCCGTCGCCATCAATATCGCCGATTCCCATTCCCTCATCGGACGGCCGAGAATTCACTTGTGTCCGTGGCCAGTTTCCACCATCCGGATTTGCCGGAACTTTAAAATAGTAAATTCCATTGCCGCTTGAAAGCCCCAACTCCGGTAGTCCGCCTGCTTCAACTTGTGCAACCCGATATCCCTGAAATCCGAGATTATGACTTGGCGTAGGTACCGTACCTATTAGCACTGTGTTCCAGGAAGCGCCCTGATCGCTAGATTCAAGCCAGTATATATTATCAGGAGAGCTATTAACCTCCTGGCCAAATAAATCAATATTGCCGTCACTATCAACATCAAAACTCGCAAACACATGTATACTGTTGGGAAACGCACTCGATTGAGTCCATGATCCGGTCATGTCTCCACCGGGATTTCGGTACCAGTTCGGCCCGGAAACAATGTCTTTAGGTCCATCATTATTAACGTCGGCAAAAGCCAAGCCAAAAGTCTGGACATGGTTAGCAGATACTTGCTTGTAAATCCAGCTATTCAAAGGAAGAGTAAACTGGCCCTGATTAATATAAACCTTGGTGGGCGGATGACCTATCCAGTCGGCACCAAAGATGTCGGTTTTACCATCGTTATTCAGGTCCCCGAAACGGGCATTGTGGGCTGCTACGGTGTCGAGCTGTTGTTTATCGAAGGTGGGAGTGGTTTCACCATTATTAAAGTAAATACTTAAATCCTGCAATTCTAGCCCCATCAGAATATCGGGTTTGCCGTCGTTATTAAAGTCTGCCACTTCCGGATGGTGTGCTCCCATGGCATTGTCAATGACCCTTTTGGTCCAAGTGGGTAAAGTAGGATCAGTAGGTTGCTCATACCAGGCAAATGTGTCCGCGGTATGCGCATCCATCGTCATCAGGTCCAAACGGCCGTCAGCATTTAAGTCGCCCAACAATACTTCATCTCCGTTTGTGTTGTTCACTCCGTATTTGGTCCAAGTACCGTTCATCGGGTCTCCCGGATTTTTAAGCCAGCCGTTGGTTACGGCAATATCTTTAAGCCCATCCCTGTCAATATCGCCAACATAAATCCCACGGTTAGGTGTCGCAATGGAGGTGATATCTCGTTCATTCCACGAGATTGGTGTATTTTGAATCCAGAGGTGAGTCCGGACATTAACACCTGCACTGTCACCGCTGGTCACTATATCGAGCTTGCCGTCGTTATTAAAGTCGCCCGTTTCAATGTCATGAATCCAGGTGCTGTGAGTTCCGATGATATGATACGTCCAATTGTCAGTTATTTTAGGATCAGCTGTCTTTCCTGCCGGTGGATTTACAACTGGGTTTTCAAACCATAAAAGATTGTCGATGCCTCCTCCGTCTCCGGTCACCAAGTCGAAGTCTGTGTCGCCATCCACATCAACGGCCTGCATATCAGTGGAAAATTCTTCATGTACTGTTGCAGCACTGATGATATGCATTGCATAGTTTTCGCCGGACTCGTACCAAACGAGTGCACGACCCGGAAGATTACCACCTAAAATACCATCGTCGTCGCCATCAAGATCAATATCGGCTACAGCCTTATTATCTCCTGATCCGTCACTATCTATTGTGGTGGTCTGGAACGGGATAGGGTCGGCTGCATATACATGTGTAGCGAGTAAATTAAGGGGTAAGTAAGTCAAACTAAGAAGTGAAAAGATCGCAAGGAATGAAAAAAACCGATATTTTAGACCTATTGAAATTTGAAAGTTCATTAATTTAAAATACTAAAGTATTAATATATTTAATTACTGCATGTATGTTATCACAACTTTATTGTCAAGCGATATACATAACTGATGTTCATATTTTACCTGTATTGCGGATGGTGGCATTTCTTAAAGTGCTAGTTAAATAGGGTACCACATAACTTTTTTATTTTAGTCCAGCGGTATTTTTTAGTGTCATAAAATATAAAATTATCGGTAGTATCCATGTATGTACTTCAAAATTTTATAGGATGTAAATTACACGAGCAAGTAGTGATTATAGTGTGGATCCTAAGAATAGTGTCTTAGTTTTGAGAATAGATATTGATGGTATTCAGGCTTGGGAAGCTGAATATATCACCAATTATCGGTTAGTTAAGTTGGGAAATTATGGATAATAATAATAATGTATGTGTTATAAAAACGTATCGTCATTATTTATTTTAGTATATGTATCGAGAAGTTATTTTTTTACTTTGCGGTAACCGTTACTGAACTTGTTGAATTATTTGATGCAGCGTCATATGCTTTGGCGACAATTGTATAAACAATACCCACTTTAGATGGGACTTTCCAATTACATGAATAAGGGCTGTCTGTATCTGAACAAACAAGCGTATTATTAACTAGAAAATCTACTTTTGTTACTCCCTTATTATCAGATGCAGTCGCAGTAATTTTAATTGTTGCATTCTTTTTAACGGTACTTGCATTTGCAGGATATGTGATTTGTACATTCGGTGCTTGAATATCAGGTACCGGAGTAGGTGAAGGAGAAGGGCTAGGTGACAGTGTTGGTGACGGGGACGGACTTGGTGACGAACTGGGTGTGGGTGATGGCGATGGTGTAGGTGATGGTGTTGAATGTGATACCTGAACATTTACCAAACCAGATTCTCCAACATTTCCTACCTCATCGTATGACTTCACTAGTAGTGTATGCGGGCCCTCACTTAATGTAGTTGTATCCCAATTAAATGAGAATGGATCAGAGGTGTTAATTTCTTGTAAAGATCCATCCACATATAAATCCGTACTGACAACACCAAAGTTATCCCTGGCATCTGTCTTAATTTCTACCAATCCCAATACCTGTTGACCTTCTGTTGGTGAAATTATTGATACAGTCGGGCTTACATCGTCCAGTACAGCAATTCCCGGCCCGACAGGTAACTCAAATGAGTAGCTTAAGGTATTATCGGAATTATCTTTAGCTGTAATATTTATAGTAATTTTATTGATTGAATCGACAGGAGTGACATTTGTAGAATAAACCCCATTTGCTTCATTAACTGTTAAGGGTTTGAAACTTGATCCGTCTTTTGAATAACTTACCTGCACTGTTGACAAGTCTCCTCCGGCCGGATCCAGTTCAAATTCAACTTTATTAATTACAGTCGGATCATACTGTTCCGACCTTTGACCATCAGAGAAAATATATAATCTTTTAAATGCCGGAGGGTTGGCATCGGTTTTTGAGGTATCAAAGCTAGCGTTAACTTTTGCCAGCATATCCAAGCCTTTATTTTTATAAGGCATTTCTAGCTCAAATCTGTAATTTCCGGGGGTCGCAGTAATTGGTGGCCACAAACCTGTCCCTCCCGGAAATTTAGGAAAATTACCGCTATAAAACACATTATCGTCTTTGTATATAGTAAAGGGGATACTAACGTATGGCTTTAGTGAAAAATCCTGCCTGGTAAATCCTGGAATGTCACCACTTATAACATTGTTACCTTGATAATAATACGAATTTAAATGAATCCAATAATTTGTATTTTTAAATCTTCCAAACCAGACAGTTGGACCTATACCAGCATAAATTTTCCTTTCGCTGAGTGCTGGGAGTAGATTGTTATTAAGATAAGTCCATCGCTGTGGATTATCATCAATACTAAATAGAGGTGTCATCTCAGTATTCATTAACAACCCACCATCATTTGGGTTAACAAGCCTTCCGAAAAACGTTCCGGCAGATTTTGGTACTATTGAATACATGATTTGGGTAAGGGGTAATACCGGTTTGGGTAAGCTACTACTGTAATAAACATGGTACCCAACTCTATTGCTACCGGTCCAAACAAGTGGGTAGATCTCTCCTACCTGCTGATCTAAATCCCATTGAACATCCATCTTGTAAAAATCAGATGAATTGTTAGTAAAATTAAGATTTCCCGAAAGTCCGGTAAATTTATAATAGTAATTATATAAATTAACTTCCGGCTGTTTAGATTGATGAAAACGTTCATATGTGTAACTATCTGAAATGTTGCTAAAATACTGTGTTGCCATTATGTCGGGATTACCACCGAAGGTATTTAATCCGAAGGTAAACGCCTGAGGGTTTGGAGCATAAGTCAAAATTTGATCTCTACCTACTATATAACCTGTGGATCCTGATGGGTCTGTGGGTATAGTCTTGACGAAATTAACTGCTTCACTTCTATTTACATTGACAATTGTTTCTCCACTATCCACCGAAGTGCCCTCCTTCATTACTACCGCATCCGCAAAGTTATTATTTGAGTCGTGGGCAAATTCATAACGGACATAAACATCATAGGTTCCCGGGTCATTGACATAAAACACCCTTTCAGCAGTTTTAGTGAAATCATAATAAACTTTTCCGGCTCTATTATGTATTACTACAGGCCATGCTACCGTAAGCCCTGGCGATATATTATCTTGAATTTTTATAAGATAAAATTTGGTAAATTTAGTAGTCAAAGAAATATTATTTGCCGCGTTACTAAAAGTAAGAGTACCTGTATAAATGTTATTACTCACGCTGGTGTTATCTACAATAAACCTGGTATCAATACTGCCGGTTTCATTTGCTGGTACAGTAACCGAAACCGGAGATTCATAAGTTATTCCTGTTGGGTAGGATGATGATGTTAAAGTCAGTGTTTGCTCAACATCCGTTCTTAAATTGGTTAATGTGATTGTTTTAGTGTCCGACGTCCAGTTAGCCAATGCAGGACTATCCACACCATAATCCAGAGATCCGCTAGGATTTGTAGCTATTGTGGGTGACACTCTAAGAAACACGGGTATATTTCCTTTTACCGCCCCATTCTCTGATAAATTAATGCGGACAAAATAATTTCCTGCTCGGGCTATATCATTATCTACGGTAATTACGGCATCAAAAACATCAGTCTGCCCACCGCTGACATCTAACGTAGTTTTAGATGCGGTTACACCTACTCCCGGAATTCCCAAGTTTAGATCAACAGTTAAATCGGTAACTAACTCATCTGTTGATGAAACAGAAAAGCTCAGTGTGTGTTCACTTAGTTTTTGAGTTGGATCGGAACTTAGTGTCCAGGTACTTGGTGCTGCTAATATTTTACTGCTGAAAGGAATTGCCGCCTTGACATCGACTTCCCCTGCACCGCGGTCGTTATAGGTCATACCAATATCCCTTGTGGTACTTTTAAGTGTTTGCTTTATCTGTTCGGGCGTATAGTCAGGGTAAGCTTGCTTGAGAAGTGCTGCCACACCTGCGATATGAGGAGTAGCCATAGATGTACCCGAAATCCTGACGTGTTGATCATCAAAACAGGTTGGTGCCGTACCAAAAGATGTTCCCCACCTGGCTGCACAGATTAGTACTCCGGGTGCTGCTATATCAGGTTTTTGAATATCAACTTCGTTCCAGACAAGTGGACCACGTGAGCTAAATGAAGCGATCGGGTTAGTACAGTACGAGTTACTACCAATTTGTGAACCCTTACAAGATGCGGCTACGGTAATAGCAGTTCTAGCAGCTCCCGGTGAGCCTATTGTTGAAGCTCCGGGACCTGAGTTACCGGCAGCTATGGCATGGACAACACCCATGGCTGTTGAATTATCTACAGCCAAACTAATTACATCATCAGGATTTCCGCTTCCACCAAGGCTCATGTTGGCTACATCCACATGATCACTGGAGTCACCATCGCCATTTGGGTCTGTGGCAAAATTAATTCCGGCTATAACCTGAGACCAAGATCCTGATCCCCCTGCACTAAGAACTTTAACTGCCAAAATACGGGCATCGGGAGCTACTCCATTAAGGAGGCCCTTTCCAGCTACGGTTGCCGCCACATGTGTTCCATGACCATGGTCATCCATTGGGTTGTTATCATTATTTACGAAATCATAACCACCAATTATTTTACAATCCTGTCCCAAACAACCACCCAAATCCAGATGGGTATAGTCGACCCCCGTGTCTATGATTGCCACATCTATACCAAATCCTGTAAGTGCTTGATTTTGAGAATCCTGCAAATTCCACACTTCTTTTGCGCGAATTTGGTCAAGAGATGTGTCAAGTGTTATTTTTACTTCTCTATCTAATTCAACTTTCTTTACGTCCGCGTCAGCTGATAATGCCACTAATGTATCTTTATCTATATCGGCTGCAATTCCGTTGATAATTTTTAGATCACTTTTGAATTTACTTTGAGATGTAAATTTGGAGATAACATCCTTTTTCTTGTCATCAAATTTAGAAATTTTGTCTTTTATCTGCTCTGGTTTTTGTTTAGATTCATAAAATTTATTAAAGGGTAAGTTAAATTGGATAATTACCGGGGCGGTATTGTCTGTCTCTAATTTTTTCTCTATATCGGTATCGATCTTATGAATCTTTTTACCAGAAAGGTCAAATGTTTCAGTTTTTTGATATATTTGGAAACCATCAACTCCTTTTACATAATTAACAGTATCCTTACTTCCTTGAATTAGGCTTAATGATGTAGTTTTATCAGTTTCAAAGGTAAGATATTGCCCATCTCCGACAACAAGATTCTGTTTAATTGCTTCGCCTGTTGATTCACCAAACGAATTAACTCCAATCGCATACTGATTACTTGAAATAACTTGATAACCCAAAGCGTTTAGTGTTGATTGAGAAAACGTTTGCTCAGGTGTATTAACACTAAGAACCTTGTCCCTGGAAAACGAAGGTTGTGGTAATAAGTAAAAAAGGATACCAACAACGATTATTATTAAGGAAATTCTAACTTTTTTGTGAAAGTATATTCGTCTGACGAATTTTTGGATCAAAAAAACGTTATTCATATGGGTTATATAACATAAATAATCTATATGTGTTTCACTGTCAAGCATCAATTTGAAAATCCAACTATAATCATCTGATAAATAAAAGCTATAAGTGGGGTGAAAACATTATTTTAAGTAGGTAATTGGGGGTAATGGCATTTTTTGAAGTGCTAGCTAAATAGGGTACCGCACAGAAATTTAGGCATGTCGCGGGTTTAGGAAGATGTTCGAGCTTATTTTATAGATCTGATTTGATTAAGAATTAACTTAGACAATTCATATGATTTCCCAGCTCCGGAAACAATTACTATGTCTCCATTTTTACATTCTGAGGCAATATTTTTTGCGACTTCCCGGAATTCCGGAATGTATTTAGCTTTCTTGCCGATTTTTTTAACTAAATCTTCCGGTTTAACCTTACCTGGATCTTTTTCTCTACCAGCATAGGGTTTGGTTACGATAACTCTATAGGCCGGTTTTAATGCCGAGGCAAAGCCATTTATAAATATTTCTAAACGGGAAAACTGGTGCGGCTCAAATACCACCCAAATATTTCGCTTGGGAAATGCCTGTTTAGCTGCTTGCATGGTCGCTCCGACCGCAGTTGGGTGAACAGCGTAATCGTCAAAAACCTTTATCCCTTTCTCTTCGCCGGTTAAACTGAATCGTCGTTCTACTCCCGAAAATCTTTTGAAGGTCTCTCTGACACCGTCGGCTTTAATTCCTAGTTCTGCAGCACCAGCCCAAATTCCCATGGCGTTGGCGATATTATGTCTGCCGGGTATTTTCAAAACAAATTCTTCATCTGATCTCCCCCCTTTAACTCTGAACCGGCTATAGGTAGGGGCTAGCTTTATGATCTCACCCCGATATTCATCGGCAAAGGGAAATTTAAACTTACGTTTAAGGAAATACCCGATAACCTTAATTTTGTTATTAGCCAACCAGTCTGACATCTCACCTAGAAGCTCTTGGATTCCTAGACTTTGCTCGTTTACTATCAATATTTTTGGTCCGGTTAGTTTCCGGATAAGTTTATTAAATGAGCCGCGGAAATCTTCAAAATTCTTATAAAACTCGGGGTGATCCATCTCGATATTATTAATAATCAAAATCGAAGGTGAATAATTTAAAAAATTATAATTAAATTCATCCGCTTCGCAGACAAAATAACGTGATTTACCGATCCGTATTGTCTTCTTCCATTCGGGGACAATGGCTCCCACTTCCACAATTGGGTCCACACCCCCCGCTTCGAGGACTAAACCGGTTAGAGCGGTCGTGGTTGATTTTCCATGGGTTCCGGCAATGGCGATTACATACTTGTCTTTTTGCAGGTATCGGCCCATTAATTCTTGCCACGTCATTAAAATACCGCGTTTCCTGGCCTCAACCACTTCCGGGTTCTCATTACTTACATCGAAAATGGCCGGAGAAACCGCCAAGATATCCACGCCTTCCAGATGGGTTTTGTCATGTCCGAAGATGGGTTTGATTTTCTCATTAATTAAAAAATCAGTATAGTAAGTATGGGGAGACAAATCACACCCTGTCACTTTATAGCCTTCATGTTGAGCTAAAATTGCCACTCCTGCCAGCGCGCTGCCTCCTATCCCCATAAAATGGATGTGTTTTTTCTTTTGAGCCACGATTACCTTACTTTAGTCAGTGATAATAATACACCATTTCTGGTTTTGAAAAGGTTTTCCGCATTCTCCAGCAAAAATATATCGCCGCATTTAATTTCATGGGTTTTGGAAAAACCCCAAAAGTTATTTAGATCGGAGTTTAGCAAAAACATCCACAGAGTATGAATATTGCCTCCGTGAGTCACAACCAGGGCTTTTCCCTGTTTGTCTACTTCTATAATTTCCCTCAACGCGTTTAAAGTTCTCTCTTGCAGCTGTTCCAGCGTTTCCCCGTCGGGAGGGGAAGTGGTTTTTGGATACTTTCCCCGCAAAGCAAACTCCTCTTTCCAGGTCCTTTTTATCTCCCCGGCTGTATAGCCGGTCCATTGGCCATGATTAACTTCACTTAGTTCATTGATTATTTCCAGAGGGCATCGACAGGCATCCTGGATAATTCTCGCAGTCTCTATTGCTCTGGCATACGGGCTGGAATGAATTCTCACGATACCGGTCTTTGCAAATACTTCAGCTAGTTTATGAGCCTCGACCTCTCCGTTTCTGTTAAGTGAAGTTTCACTGCCCGAGTATCTCTTTTCTTCGCTGTCTTTGGTGGAGCCATGTCTGACCAGGAATAATGATAGTCTGTGATCAAATCTTCCCATAAGCCATCAAGGCGGCAATAATTCTTGAAAATCCTATTCCGAAGCTGGTCTGGAAGACAAAGCTGTTCTTGTCATCACACCGCTTGACTTCGAAAGCTCTGGAAAACTTTTGCCCCAAAAAGTGGGTTGAAGCGATTTGATTTTTCGATCCGTCAGGCATTGGCAGATCAAACCCGTATGTAATTTCCGCTCCCGGACATCGGTCATCATCGGCACGTTTGACAAAATCGGCTTGCAGGTTAAATTTTTCCAGGAGTTTATTAATAATTCTCCTGTCTCTTTCTGTCTGATCCAGACATTCTTTTTCAGACCGGAACGCGGTGTGGGCTTCGATCCACAAAAATTCTTTTTCTCTTAATAACGGGGAAATTTTCTTGTGTTCGGCCCGAAAAACGGTTCGTTGCTGGTAATATTTGAAGGGCAGGCTCAGGCCGTCCGCCAGCCAATTTTTAAAAGCCAGGCAGAAGATTGTTTCTGAAGAAATAGCCAGAGCCAATCTTTCTTTAAGTCTTTTTCCTCTTCCGGTTTCAGTAACCCAGTAAACAGCCGGCCTGAACCCCCGAATATGACTTACTTCTATACTGATTACCCCTTCCGGTATCAGGGTGGGAAACAGCACCGGTTGGTATCCGTCTTCCTCCAGCAACTCCGCGGCGATTTTTTCCACCCTTTTATAGACTTTAATAAATTCCGGTCGTCTGATAAAAAATCCCTCGATAGGATAACGGCTGTCGATTAAACCGTCCATAATTTTTTTGCCATCAGCTTCAGAAAAATCGTTAATTCGAAAACCGGCAGATAAAGAATGGTTATTACTCCGATGAATCCGTCTTTATAACCTTTGCCTTTCACCAATCTGTATTTTACATCGTTTAGGCTTTTCAACAGCGGGCTGAGATCGACTTTGGTTCTTGTTTTTGCCAGGATGTCGGTTGCTCGCCAGTATTTTTTCCCCCATTCTCCAATGTCCCGGTGAGAGTAATGTTTCAGCGGTATTTCCAGCCTGCCAACTTCCTCGCTTTGGGGATGGAAGTTGACCTGGTCCCTTTTCATCAGCCGCAGTTGATAATCCGGATACCAGTTGCCATGTTTTAGTATTTTTCCCAAAACAATATTCTCTCTGGGGATAGCATAATAATTTCTCATGTTTTGTTTTACTGTCCTTTCTATCTCGTTCAAACTGCTTTTTGTCAGGCATTCATCGGCATCCAGAAATAGAATCCACTTTTTTGTCGCCTGGCCAGCCCCGAACATTCTTTGGTCAGTTAAATTGTCAAATTTTCTGTGTACCAGTTTCTCCCGGGTCCGGCTGATCAGCCTGTCGATTCTGTCAGAACTGAAATCATCCACGATGATTGCCTCACCTAACTGAGCCACAGAGTCTAAACATCTTTTCAAGCTTTCCGTTTCATCCTTGGCCAGGATAATGCAGGAAATATGATCTTTCATAAGAATTTCCAATGCGGGTCGGAGCAGGTTTGTTCACTAGTTTCTCCGGCCATATACTTTAATAATTCCTCGTTCATATGATCATGCCGGCAATAAGGGCATGCCACAGCGTTGATATTATTAACCGCTTCTGCCCTCTTTCCCCCCGTCAACACTTCTTTGAATGAAGAGCCGTTTAGATTTCCAAATGAATATTTCCCGTTGCCTGTTAAATAGAGGGCCACGCAGGGAAAAACATCACCGCCAGCTGTTACCAGTCCGATTAGACTGTCGTAAACCACCGGGCAGCGATGATAATCTCTCACCTGCCAGGCAGTTTCATACCTCTCCCTTAAAAATGTTTTGTAATTGACTGCAATCCCTTTTTCTCTGGCCGTCTCCTCGATTTCTTCCGTCCAATTAATGAAAGTTCCCTGGGTGGTTGCTGTCTGGAAGTTGTCGGTTTGGACTAACGGGCGAAACATTACATAATCGACTCCCAAATTATGAGCCACTCCGATAAAATTTCTCAGATAGGTAAGCTGGTCATATCCGTCCTGGACTATCATGCTTATTCCTAAAGTCGGGGCGCCATCAATCCTTTGGTCGGCGATTTTTTCAATGTTTCGGCACGCCCTGTCATAAGTCCCCGCCGGTGAAAAGTTTAATCTCCGATAACTTGTCTCGTCGGCGGCATTCAGGGAGAAGCGAATCCAGCGGCATTTTTGGTAAGCCTCTTCCAGCCTGGTATTCATGGCCACACCGTTGGTGAGTATTCCGGTTTCGATCCCGCCGGCATTTAATTGTATAATAGCTTCAGGTAAATAAGGATGACAGCTAGGCTCGCCTCCTCCGGAGAACACCACCGAGCGGGTCTTCTGTTCTGTCACCAACTCCTGCACCAGGTCGGAAAAAACCTGGACTGGCAAATCTCCGTTTAACCTTAGATTCCTATAAGCACAGAATCTACAGGAAAGATTACACCTGTCGGTTGGTTGAATTTCTAATGAAACTGGGAAATTTGAACTAACCTCATTTCTCTCCCACGATCTCTCAACCCTCTCCAGGTGTTTGAATATACGATTGCGATGACTGGTACGATGTGCAAAATCGTTCACTTTTTTCTCCGTCTCTATAGCCATGTCATTATGCCTCCAATTATACCATTCGATATCCTATAATTTTCCTAATGGTTACCGATGGTTATTAGGAACTAGATCAATGAGGCTGGAGGACAGCAGTACACTTTCTAATTGCTAAATATTGGCTATACTTAGCTCTAATTAGGGTAGTGGCATTTTTTGAAGTGCTAGTTAAATAGGGTACCACACAAAATTCACTCTATGTTGCCCATTTTTAGTATGTTTTCTTTAAGGATGGGCAAGTCCTTTTAGAGAACTTCCCACACCAAGCCCAGGTCTACAGCAAAATATTCATGGATGAGCCTGTTTCTCATGTCTGCAATATCCTGCCAGGGAATATTTGGATAGTCTTGCTTGAATTTATCTTCTAAGTTGGCAACTGCTTCACCAATAACTTCCAGTTTTCTGATAATTGCGTCTTGTTTTTCTTCGTCGATCATAAACCGTTCCTTTTCTAGCCCTTTGGAGTACTTTTCGACAGACTCAATACTTTGGAGAATGTGAGTTATCAGTATTTTGGGATCTTTTTTCACAATATTTGAACTTGATCTTTTAAGATATAGTCTTTGAGAAGCGGGGAAATAGAATTGTATGTCAAAAGATCAACTTTTTTGACTAGTACGTTGCCTAGCTCCCTTTGCAGTCTGACTAAGTCTAGCAAACTTCGTCCTTTGGGCAATTCCACTAGGATATCGATATCACTGTCTTCCCGGTTATCTCCTCTGACGTAAGAGCCAAAAATTGAAGACCGAATTACACCCGCGTGCTGCAGCACTGGAGTAACTTTCTGTTTTATGTCGTCAAGAATCGGGTGAACTAGATATTAATGACAGTCAATTCAATACTGTTTTCATTTCCAAAGACACACATTTATGCTTTGAGTTGGAGCGAAAATCAAAAACCGGCTGGTGGAAAAAAATATTTGATGATGCTACCACGGCAATCTTTGTCCGCAAGTTTGTTTGAGGGCAGCTAAGGTTGTCTTGTGAGGTTATAATGACCCGGTGAAAATAAAAATTCTCGTTGGTATATCACTGTTTATTTTTTTTGTGTCGGTAACCTCGATACTGACCGCTTCCATGGTGGTACGGAACAAAGGCCAGGTTATAGCCTCTGCCACCCAACGCGAATTGTTGACGGCTGAAGTGGTAGTTAAACATAACAACCGGAATGACTGCTGGCTGATCATTTCGGGTAAAGTTTATAACCTGACTGACTATCTCGTTCAACATCCGGGTGGAGTGAGCGCTGTGACCTCCTATTGCGGCCGGGGCGAAAGCCATTCCGGAATGACCAAAGCGTTATTGGAGGACCTGTTAATCGGGATTCTGGAAACCAATATGATCGTTAAGCGATCTTTTCGACTTGCATGAAAAGACCAACACCAGGGTATCTAGATCACAACGTGAAGATGGCAGATATTGCAGTTAGGAGTTCAGGAGGAAGATCCCCTAAAGAAAACGCACGAGATATGGTAGCAGGGTGGGGACCAAGCAGCGGTTATCCAAATACAGATGAGTTTATTCAAGCATTTGCAGACTTGATTAGACTTAGGGAACAGGGTGTCCCCATAAAAATAATCCCGGACAATCCCGGAGGCAAAGAACCGGCAGATCCACTATGTTACGCATGCAGAATGTGTAAAAAAGAATACAAGTAAGGCGATTAATCCTAAGGCTATTCACACTCCCGGTGTATGAAGGCTAAGAGAACCTCGGGCAAGTAATTTTATTCTAATAATCTGGCTATTGTTGCATTCAATCTTGCAATTTGTTTTTTTCCAAATCGAAATCCACTTGGTGCCCAAATGGTTTATTAATTGGTGAACAAGACAAGCCTGTAATTTTTACTCCTGGTGCTTGTTTTCTGACTTCCCTAATGAACCCTACTTTGATGACCACCATTATTTAATAAGGCTATTTACTGGCGATAATCAACATGTGGCCGCTGGTGGCAAAGACAGCCGGATCGGTAAATGTTCAATCTGACGTACCGGCGGTAATTGTGTCAAAATATCTGGGGGCAACGTTACGCAAAGGAAATTATGAGGATAACGGGAGTTGGGAGGGGAAAATCAATTACTCCGTCGGGTGCAGGGAAATCAAGGTCGGAACCTCACAAGTACTTCCCAAAAAGCATTTTTACCATGGGAATGGCATCGACTTGAGTTCTCCAGCATCTTTACCCAGGATGTAGGGGTCATCCCAGGAAAGCCAGTCTACATCTCTGGTGATTATTGATTTTCTTAAACTGAAGACAATTTCTGCAAATACAGTTAAATCGCGGCTTTTTATTTCGGGAAGAATTCTTTTGAGGTCGGCAGCTTTTAATACTAGATGACACCATGCAAAATCCAGATCAGCTCCAAACAGGACTTTTCCTGTTTTGGTGACAACAGATTCGGTCACCAGGTAATTTACGGGGTGAGTCTTCCAGGCGGGGAAAATTCAAGTCCGGTTTCTTCAAATATTTCACGGGGTAAGGCATCAATTTCGCAATGTTTGGCCGCACCTCCCGGCAGTTCATACTCGTTCCGACTGACCGAATGCAGCAGCGGGATGTGAACGTGTGATTCATCGCCGATTATGATGAATTCGATAATTCCCACCGGCCTGATGACGGTTTTGTTACCTTCCGGATCCGGAGTGGCTTCAATCATGTTTAGATTGTACCACCCGGAGATTCTATGAAGTATAAATAAACAATGAACCGGTTGAAACGACATTTGGATGTGCTAATTGCCGTGGGTTTGATACTGATGACTGCAATATGTGTCTTTACTTATTCTCTGAAAATCAGAAGACCTTACTATAATACTATTTCCCTAAAGCACCATCAGTGGAATTTAGCCGTACCGATATTGTTCGTCAATAACTGGCTCAGAGAAAATCCTTTTAAGATTTATTTTGCGATGCTTTATAACCCTGCGTCTGTAGAATTCACCAGCTTGCATTCCAGGGAACTATACGTATCTTATCCTGTCGGTGCAATTTTCCCTATTTATCTTTTTAGTCTGCTGCTGCGGCAGGAACCTACTATACCAATAATCATGACTATTGCTTTGATAAATCACTATTTCACTGCGTTATTTTTGGGGCTGTTTGTATTTGTATTATTAAAGAAACTCCGATTGAGCACTTTTGCAGCATTTGTTTTCAGTCTTATTCCCATTCTTCTAGAATTGTTGTTACCTTCTCCTCTCTACTATTTTCAACAGGCTTATTTCACCGACCAGGCTGTTTTACTCCCGTTAGTTTTGTTCATTTTTCTGGAATTATGGCTTGATTTTTATGAAAACAAAAAAATCCGATTTGCGGTGAGTACTCTTCAGGTGATTGTAATATTTTACGGAGTTTTAACTGACTGGTTGTTCCTTATTCTGCTGATCGCATTTTACATTAAAAGATTTATCACTAATTATAGACACCGTCTAATAAAGCCGTTTATTCCCGGAACCCTTATTTTCTTTTTGCCTGCGATATTGGCTCTGGGGTTATATACCATTCAGATTTCATTTTTGGGGGAAATGTCACAATTATCGGAAAGGTTTTTGTCGCGAACCGGTATTTGGAATGACGGAGTAAATCCCCGGGCTTTCGCGTTTGCTATTAAATCCTATATCCAGAATGGTTACGGAGAAACGGGTCTATGGCTGTTAATGATATCAGCGGTGATTATCTACCTGATTGGAATATTTATGTATATTGCGTATCGAAAAGGGAGGCTGAAAATAAATCGAAATACCGGGTTGCTATACATCTACAACTGTATGTTTATACTTGTCCCTCTTACCCAGATAGTATTTTTTAAAGTGCATTCCGCCAATCATGATTTCTCTGTTTTGAAATTTTCTCTGACCATTGCTATCGTCCCTTTTGTATTACTGCCCGTACTGATATCTTTATTGTTTAGACACACTACCTTTCGTATTCTACCTTTGGTAATGCTGGCCGCCGCTATTTTGTATCTACGTGGTATATTTCCGCTATATAAAATATTTTTTCCACTGCCTGACCCGTCGATTCAAAACATCGGGGCAGCTGTGAGATCGTGTACTACATTTAACGATGTGGTCTTTTCTCCCCAGTTTGAGATAGGTCCGTATCCGCCGCAGATGCTGGCTTTTTCCCTGAAAAGAGTCTACAAAATCTATTCCCTGTCTGACATCAGAAATAAAATAAAATCCATTAGAGGCGATCATTCTATAGTAGTTATTTTTTTTTCGAACCCCGAAGGCCAGTATGACTACGTTGAAAAAATAGCCATAGAAAAAATCAGATGCGGTGAATATTTCCTGTACAGGTTGGATTCTAAGAAAATTAACGGGTAAACGGAGCTCTTGTGAGGCTGGGAAACTATTTGTCGTGCAGAATTGCCAGAACTAAATTATTTGCTTCATCCAAAGAAACCAGATATTTGCTCTGCGGATTAAATTTAATGAGTTAATGTAACTACTCAGCCTATTTGATTAAATATCACCATCTGTGACGAAAAAGGTCGAAATTGCGATTACTCGCCATATCTAGCCATCCCAAATGTGGCGAATTTGAGCCAAAAGAGACCTATGCCACCACCTGTGGTGCTTTCTGAACCATGCCTGAGTAGTTACGAGTTAATTTTCTTTTTTTCAGGAATATGTTTCTCCTATTGGCGCATTACCCAAAGCTCGGCAATCATAAACGAAGAAATACTGACTTTCGCAGAAATATCTATTTCTGATAATTCCGGGGGGTTATTTCGCATAATTTCCGCCAAAGGTTCAATATTTTTAAGAAAATTCGGGACAATACCCACTTCAATAGCACCCGCTTTGATGGCTAAATTTGTCGACAGCAGGTCAGCAGTGTGGGTTAAAGCCAGAATTCCGATGTTAAATAGGAAAGCCCTTCCATCCGGACTTTTTTTCTCCATATTCTGCCTGCAAGAGGTCCGTTTGTGAGGTTGAGCGGGTTTATTTTTCGGGGATCTGTAAGGCGGACGGGTCGATGTGCCAGTTCGGCACCTGATAGGCTGAAGGCCAGGCTCCGGGTGAATCCTGCGCATTAAAATATACCAGGGTTTTAACCGACGGAAAGGAAATCAGACCGGCGATTCCCCGGCGCAACCAGGCAGTTTGATACGCCTTATCCCCGGTAACACCGACTTCCGCCAGAATAACCGGTTTTGAAAAATCTTTTATCCGGTTAAATTTTTCGGAAAATATTTCCTGAAATGAGAAATCCCGGTGGTAGTTGTCCTGCTCATACCGGGGATAATGGTAGACAGACAAACCGATGTAGTCCGCGTATTCATGACCCGGCCAATATTTTTCCAGACCTTTATCTCCGGCCGGAGACCAGACAAAAAAACCGTCTTTTATCAGAGGCCGGCAAAGGGATACAAACCGGCGATAGGCGCTGATATACATATCCGGCTGTGAGACAGCCCAGGGATATCTACCCGTGACTCTTTCCATCTCATGGGCAAAACGGATTAGTACCGGACTGGCGGAGCTGTTGATCAGACTGCATATTCCGGTAATCCGATTATCGTAAACACCTGCTGAGATATCCTCCATAAGGCCTGATTTTTTGTCCTCCTCAACCCAAGGTTCGATGGTGAGTAGAAGCCAGCGATTTTTGTTGTGCGTTTTATCTAAAAGAGTTTGTATTCCGGAATCATCAATTTTTCGCCAATCCAGAAAATAATGGTCGACGGCAATAAAATCGGAATCGGAAAATTCTGCCTCCGGATCATAAACCCCGAAATTGACGGTGAGGAGGGATTTGGTTAGGGGGCGGCTATTCCAACTGAGACCAGACATGGCATCCTGACCCCTTAAAACCAGTGCGTACCAGCACAGAGTAATCAGACCAAACAGCAGGATAAGATAAATCCATCCGGCTCTAAGACTCTGAAGGGTTTTCATCGAAGTGCTTGTAGATAACAGCAATAATTAAGATGAGATACATAAAAGCGTTGATTATCGCAAAATAATAATAACCGTAGGAAGACCGGCTTTTGGCGCCTAATAAAACCAGAAAAGCAGAAGTTCCGCTGAGAATGAAGTAGGGTATAATAACCCGTAATGGCACGGGCGACGCAGACCGGCTGCCTTTGGGAGTAACCCGGAAATCGGATTCAACCTGCCTGAGAACACTTAATACGGCCAAAATTGTTCCCCATAATACCCATGGCCACCGGGCAATTTGAAACAAAACTATTTCCCAACTGAATAAAGGGATCCGGACCGGACGGAGCCACCCCTGGTTTCTTATCCAGAATAGAATCAGAAATCCGCTCAGCGCAGGGGCAAGAGAATTAAGTACAAACTCCACATAATTGATGTTTACCCATGGTTTGCCGGTAATAATGGCTTCCAACGGCAGAAGAAATGCCGACAGCATAACCCCGGAGAAAAGCGGATACCACAACTGGGCAAACAGAAATTCAAACTTTTTCTTGAGAGTAAGCCTGTTGAGTACTTTCGGAGTCAGGGTTAATAAAAGTATCACCAGGCTTCGGGACCACTGGAATTCCTGGGTCATGGCGTCCGAAAAAGTTGCCGGGCCGTCCCCGTGGGCAATGGCATCAACGGCGTGCACTCCGCTCCATCCGGCGGCGTTGAAAAGTAAAGAAGTAGAATGATCTTCCGCCAATTCAGGTCCCAGTCCGCCAATGTCTTTTAAAGCCCGGGTTCTGACTGTGTAATGAGAGCCGATACATAAGGGAGCCCAGCCGGCAGAGTATCCTGCCTGAAGCGACCCGTGCAAAGACGCTTCCGCATACAATCTGGCACGGGCGGCCCAGCTTTGGCGGGCATTGGCGTCGCAAATACTCGGGGCGGAGACATAACCCACAGCCGGGTTTACAAACGGGTGCAGCATTGCCTCCAAATATCCGGGGGCGGGGACATGGTCGGCATCCATCTGAACCACGAAATCGTAGCGGTCGTAACCGTAATGATCATAAAAATAGGCTAAGTTGCCTTCTTTGCATTTCCGGCGCCGGGGCCAGTCATACCTCTGGTATTCGGGGTCACCTTTGCGGGTGGAAATGGCTACATTATGGTTCCTGCACCAAATAATAACTTCGGGTGCCGGATCTTCATCTGCCAGCCAGGTATCGTGCGGGTATACCTGGGATAACATGGCAAGCAGGGTTTTTTTGACCACCGGAAATGGTTCCGACGGGGCTTTGGTTACCACCATGGCAACGGACCAGGAGTCCGGCAGGCGAATTTCAGGATTTGCCCGTTTCATCCGACCAACAAAGTAAAAATAGTAACCGGGGATAACTAAAGTCCACCCGATTAACAAACTGTTTATGATATATCTGGCCCAGGTGATGACATGGTGGTAGGCAAACCACCAATGAAAGTAGAAGATTACTGATATTATCCACACACCGACAAGAATCCGGAAGATCCGGCGCTGGCGCGCGGACATCATATCTACCAGGAAAGGCCGCTGAATGGTCTTTTGCATGAAGCCGGGATTATACAGGAATAATTCAAAGATGTTCTGTGAGATATTTACGTGACAGACGGACCAAGAGGTGATCCGGGCTTAAATTGACTGCGGCAATATTGTATCCAGATCCCGGCCCAAACAAGCTTCAGATTCATATCTATCCCAAAATATCCCAAACTCGCTGTCCCGCTCCGGTTTTATACCCAATTCATTTTTCAGAATTTGTCATTTATTCGTCCCGCTGAAATCCAGCACCACCACCCCGCCGATATCGAAATATGCAAACCTTATTTTGGTATTGGTCATAAGAAGAAGTTGGCTTATTCTACCCGGCAATTCTATCCTTCACCAGCACTTTTCTGGGTTCAGCCCCCGAGGCCGGTCCAATTACTCCATTTGTTTGCAGCTCGTCCAGTATTCTTTCTGCTCTTATATTGTCGATCAACAATTTTCTCTGCAGGAAAATTGCCGAGGCCCGATTGTGTTTTACCACCAATTCCCGGGCTTTTTTGTAAAGCTCATCCATCCAAACTTTGTCTGTCTCAAGTCTCTTTAACCTCTGTTCCAGCTCATTAACTTTCTTTTCCAAAGTCTTCAGGTCTGCCATAGTCACAATTATACAATTCAAGGAGAATCCTTTCGTGGCTAATATATAGGGAAGTCAGGGGCGGGTGAGGGAGAGATTGAATTTAACCTGGATCTCAGGCATTCCGGAAATTTTGACCGTTTTCTATCAATTGATAATCCAAATCAGAAATATTGTCAAGAAAAAAATTGGCACACAAAAACTGGTAAGGAAATTTCGCAAATTCTGGGTGTTAGTCAGTGGGTTATAAGATATTACCGAATGAACTTGAATATGTGGAAAAACCATAAAGGAACAGCCAAATCTACTTTTCGAAAGAAAGCGTTGAAGTTGTATGGGTACGCATGTGAGTGTTGTGGAATTAAAATGTGCGAATGGCATCATTTAATATCCAAATCTAAGGATCCCAAACATTGGATCATTTTGTGTCCCACGTGTCACTCCGTAATTACTAGAAGATTTATTAAGGTTAATTCACGAGACGATATCCAAAGAAATCTTGTTCCCTTTATCAAGAAATTATATCAAGATTTGAGGTTTAATTTGGGTAATGACAGTGTTTATATTTAACTGGTGATCCGTCTGGTTTCCTTTTGCCGCACCAGCAGGGGTCGTTGCGGCCGAGGTTTTTTCTGGGATTTTCCTGGCCGCCTTTTTGGAGAGTAGAAAATGCGGACAGGAATTCACGGGGGGGAGCATTTTTGGCGGAAGAAACGGGAGTAGCGACCTCGGGTTGGGCCAGATCCGCAACTGACATTTCAGGTTTGATCTCGATCATCTGCGGCGGGGGTTGAATCGGCGGTGGAGTACCAATCTGAATTCTGAATAAACGTTTGCCGAATTCGGAATCGATCTGGGTAACCAGCCTCTCAAACATGGCAAAAGCCTCGCCTTTGTATTCCACCAGGGGGTCGCGCTGGCCGTAACCTCTAAGACCGATACCGGAGCGCAGATCGTCCACAGCATCCAAATGATCCATCCATAAAGTATCGATAGAAGTGAGATAAGCATATTTGATGATGTCCTCCCAGGTCTTGTCCCCTACCTGTTTTTTGCGCTTTGAAGCGGCATCTCCGATAATCTGACCGGTGAGTTTGATGATTTCACCGGCGGTACCGGAAGTTTTCATTTGTTTGGCCAATGCCTGCTGGGAAAAATCGTCGAAGGGCACGATTTCCACCAGACTGGTAACTATGGGCAGGACTTCGGATTCCACAATTCCCCGGGGAGCGTAGATGTTGACGATCTTGGCCAGCTGGTTTTGAAGTTTGGTAATTACTTCTTCATCGGTAATTTCGTTTTTTAACACCCGGGATCGCAATCCGTAAATTATTTCGCGCTGCTTGTTCATGACGTCGTCGTAATCGACAACATGCTTTCTGGCGTCAAAATTGAATCCTTCTACTTTGATCTGGGCCTGCTCGATAGCTTTACTAACCATGCCATGCTCGATGGGTTCGTTTTCGGGAATTTTTAAGAATCCCATAATTTTGGCTACCTGGTCACCACCGAAAATACGCATAATTTCGTCGTCCAGAGCCAGGTAGAAGCGGGTGGAACCGGGGTCACCCTGACGGCCGGAGCGACCTCGCAGCTGATTGTCGATACGGCGGGATTCATGGCGTTCAGTACCGATGACATGCAAACCTCCCAGAGAGACAACTTCGTCGTGAAGATGCTGCCATTTGGCCAGTTCTTTTTCATACTGTTTTTCCGTAAGTTTGTCTTTGCCCAGAACGAACTTGGGGTTGGGGGGGGGTGTGCCTCCGAGAATAATGTCTACTCCCCGACCGGCAATGTTGGTGGCGATGGTGACGGCCCCCTTGCGCCCGGCTTCGGAGATAATGGTAGCTTCCTGTTCGTGATTTTTGGCATTTAACAGCTGGTGAGGGACTCCTTTGTGTTTTAACAGTTCGGCTACGATTTCATTTTTTTCAATAGAGGTCGTACCCACAAGAACCGGCTGACCCCGGCGGTGACAATCCGCCAGTTCCTCCGACAGCGCGGTGTATTTGGCCCGGGTGGTTTTGTAAACGATATCGGGATTGTCGATCCGGATCATCGGCCGGTGGGTGGGGATGACGACCACTTCCAGTTTGTAAATTTTATTCAATTCTTCGGCTTCGGTGGCAGCGGTACCGGTCATACCTGCCAGTTTGGTATACATCCGAAAATAATTCTGGAAAGAAATAGTGGCCAGAGTCCGGGATTCCTGCTGGATGGTAACGTTTTCCTTGGCTTCCACCGCCTGATGAATGCCTTCCGACCAGCGGCGTCCGGGCATAAGCCGGCCAGTAAATTCGTCTACGATCACTACCTGGTTGTCGCGGATGATGTAATCTTTGTCTTTGAGAAAAAGGGTGCGGGCTTTGAGGGCGTTTTCCAGATGGTGGATGGTGTCGAAATCTTTTTCGTAAAGATTTTCCACCCCCAGAATTTTTTCCACTTTTTTGATACCGTGTTCCGTCAGATTGGCGGTGCGGTGCTTTTCGTCAATGATGTAGTCGGTATCACCGGAAAGACGGTTGACTAGGTTGGCAAATTCAAAATATTTCTGCGTGGGTTCGATATCCGGGGCGGAAATAATCAGCGGCGTACGGGCTTCGTCGATGAGAATAGAGTCGACTTCGTCGACAATGGCAAAATGGTGTCCGCGCTGGGACATTTCTGCCAGATCCCCGACCATGTTGTCGCGGAGGTAATCGAAACCGAATTCATTGTTGGTACCGTACGTAATGTCCGCAGCATACGCTTCGCGGCGGGAAACGGGACGCAAGTGGGCCAGGCGGTCATCACCGTGGGTGGAATCCAGATACACCGGGTCGTACATAAATGATTTCTCATGCATAATAATCCCGACTGACAGGCCTAAAAGATGAAAAGTGGGGCCGTTCCAACCGGCATCACGGCGGGCTAAATAGTCGTTGACGGTGACCAGGTGGGTACCATTACCGGTAAGAGCATTCAGATACATGGCCGGAATGGCGGAGAGGGTTTTGCCTTCTCCTGTTTTTTGTTCCGCCACCTTACCCTCGTGGAAAGCAATGGCGGCCATGAGCTGGACATCGTATGGACGAAGGCCGATAGCCTGTTGGGAGGCTTCGCGAACCAGAGCAAAAGCTTCGGGCAGAATATCGTCCAAAGTCTGACCGTCTGCCAGCCGTTTTTTCAGTTGAGCAGTGTAGGCTTTGAAGTCCTCGGGTTTTTTCAGTTTGGAAAACTTGTCCCCTACCGCATTAACGGTATCTACCCGGGTCTGCAACCTGATTATCTCTTTCCGGTTCAGATCAAAAAATTTGTTCAGGAATTTAAACATAAGTCAGCGACTAGTGACTAGGGGCTAGCGTCTAGGAATTATAGCTTTTTATTCGCAAATTATCAGTAGGTTGGTCAGAACGCGGTGAAGACGGACAGAGGGAAAAATTTTGCCCAGTTTTTTAACTAACTCTTCGGCCGTCTGACGTTTAGGCGGATCATAAAAAAGGTGATTAATAACTACTAATTTACCTAATTGACCCAATTGACCTAAAAATTTTTCCGAATATACGAATTGCGGAATTTGGTCGCCGAGATAGAGGTCTACAAGAACGAAGTCAAAGTTTAAGTTTAAGTTGCGGATATAAGAGTTGGCGTCGGCCTTGATGATTTCCAGATTGGGGATTTGATCCAGACCGAGGTATTTTTTACCCAGGTCAATCATCACCGGGTCGATTTCGACGCCGACGATGCGGATCCCGGGAAAAGCTTTAGAAATTATTCCAGCAACGGTTCCACCAGCAAGACCCAAAATTAGACAGGTTCTAGGTTTTAGGTTATAGGTTTTAGACAATGATTTGATTACCGGACGCCAGACATCGGCTACCAGCCCGCCACTCTGGGTTAAAACACCTGTGGCGATATATTTCTGTCCACCTGTCTGCATTACCCGGATTTGGCCGCTGAAGCGGGAATTAACCGTGGTTACTACCCGGGGAGAGAAAAGGTTGGAGATGAGGTTACTGATAGACATAGGAGGATATCTGAATTGCAGTTTTTTCGGCAATTTCAGGAGAGGTGGGCCGGATACGGTGATAAATCCGCAGGCGCACCCCGCCAGCCAGATCAAACGTCCGGGGTAAAGGCAAGAAATCTTTGGCAATGTCCCAATTGTCCATGAAGGCGGTGTAAACTACACTAACTACTTTTTGTTTCGACTCGGGTAAATGATGCTGAAAAGGTTGGGAGAGAACAACATATTCAGCCTGCAGCAGATCCTGTAGGGGTAGCCAGTCGCGGGAATCAACCTGGGGTGAAATCAGAATATGTAATTTGGGACCGTCGGTATTTAAAATTTTATCCGCTTCAAACAGCAGGTCATCATTCATGATCAGTGAAGAATCGACCACGTAAATCGGGTCGGAAGCTGTGGTTATGGTTCGTAAATATGCGACCAATTGAACTATTTGGTCATAATCTGTGCGAACCAGAGGAGGCGTCGGAGCGGACAGCAGTATATTATTACCGATTCGATAGCCGAATAGTCCCCAGAAAAAGTTAACACAGAGAAAAAGGACCATAAATATCCCGGCAAACCTGAGGCGGTGGTGCAGGAGATGGGAGACCAAGCCCAGAATAATCAGAAAATTAAAATGCAGGGCATACTGAGATCCGGGTTGACGGACAATAAATATCCAGATAAAAAGGGAGATTAATGCCAGCAAATTTACCTGGCGGGGTAAATATTTCATACCTAAAATTGACAGAGTCCAGACGATCAGACCGAAAAATGTAAGAAAATAAATAAACACAGACCAAGGAGAAACCATATAAGATGAATAAAGAACCAGGTAGTTGGTAGTCAGAGCCCGGATGAGAAAGGGTCTGCCGAAAACAAGTAGAAAACATAAACTAACACCAGCGGTCAGACCGGCACGGTAAATATTCTTGGGTGAATAGAGAACCAGAGAGATGAAAAAAGCCAGAGCCGGATAGGCGAAATGACGCCGGAAGAGAACCATAACTCCGAGAAGAATTCCCAAAATAATAATCCGGCGGTAACTTTTTAGCAGCGGATCGGGTATGTAAATTGAGAGAGCCAAAACCAACAGCAGGGCACCTCCTATGTCAGGAGTTCCCCGCAAGGTAGTTACCCAGGAAAATGGAGTAAATATAACCATAAAGGCGGTTATCCAAAAAGCCGGACGGGGAGTGGTTTTAAATATGCGTGAAGCCAGATATCCCAGGGCTATGGCATAAGCCAGCTGATATACCAAAGCCAGGCTGGTAATATATCCCAAGCGGGATCCGCCGAAAACCAAAATCAACGGGATCAGGGGGAGAGCAAAGATATTATTGTATTCATAACTTAAAGTCCGACTGACCAGGGGAATGACAGACGGGAGGCTAGTGCGGAAAGTGTCTGCCAGATGAAAGGCCGAATTCTGATAATATAAATTGTCCCAGAAATAGAAGTAGCGTTCGCGGGAAACATAGGTAAAGACCAGAATGAAGATAAGGGCTACCATAAGACTAAAAAACCCCAGGTCGGAGACAGCTTTCGGCATCTTGTTATCCGGAGCCCAGATCACGTTGACCGGCATCTTTGTAGAAGAAATAGAAAAGGGCGGCTTTGGTTTTTCGTAAGGCATGAATTTTTTTGAGAACCTGGACGTAAGCATCGTGAAGATGCTGATTCAAAAGCATCGGCAAACGGCGTTCCAGCTGGCGTACCCGAAAATCCAAAGCTTCCGTCCGGGACATTAATTGACCTTCCGGAGTCCGCAGACGAAACGCTTCCAGATCGTCCAGATTGTCCCACTCTCCGGATTCGACTCGGGAGCGGAGTTCTTCTTCGGCGGATCGGGAGGTGGAGGAGGAATGCGATGGGGGCGAAGAAGGGGGGATAAAAGACTCATCTACTACCGTACCTTCCAATACTTCCTCTTCTTTGACCTGGGATTCATTCGTTTGATTCAGCTGCCGGGCCAACTCGTCCGTAATCTGCTGGGAAGTGACAATAGTATTGTCCATGGATAGAATTTTACCACCCCTATTTGTAACTTTTGGCCTGGAGGGAGAAGAGGTGGGAGTAGGTACCTTTGAGTTTAAGAAGCTGGTTATGGCTACCGGACTCGGACACCTGACCGTCTTTGATAACTAAAATCCGGTCTGCCTGGCGAACAGTGTTAAAGCGATGGGAAACTAAAACAATAATCTTCTTTCGGCCCAAAGTCAGAATTTGATTGAAAATATTCTCTTCAGCCTGGGGATCAACATTGCTGGTAGGCTCGTCAAGAATAATTATTTGGGATTTGCGAAAAAGAGTTCGGGAAAGGGCGATTCTTTGCCATTGACCTTTTGAAGGTTCTATCCCCTGATCAAATTCCTTGGTGAGAGGATTGTCATAACCCAGGGGCAGACGGGAAATAAATGAGTCAATGTCCGTAAGTTTGGCGGCCTCACGGATTTCGTTTAGCGAGTTTATCCTGGACACATCCCCGTAGCCGATACTTTCTCTGGCAGTAAAGGGGTATTGACTAAAGTCCTGAAACAGGACACCGATATTTTTCCAATATTCCTGTTGGTCGTAATTGTTGATATTTATTCCATCAATCAAAATTTCACCCCTGTCAGGACGATAAAAACCGACCAAAAGTTTGATGAGAGTCGACTTCCCGGCCCCATTCTCCCCGATGAGGGCAATGTTTTCCATGGATTTAATTTGGAGATTAATATCTTTGAGTATCCAGTCCGGGGAATTGGGATATTTAAACCAAACATGCCGAAATTCCAAACCCGATGTAATATTTTTCGGAAATGGTTTATGACCGGACGGATGTTTTGTTTCCAGGCTTAAAAACTCCGATAAATCCTGAACAAACAAATAATTTTCATAGAGCCTGACGCCGCTATTTACCAGCATGGCGAAGCCGTTACCTAATGTGTTGGCGGCCTGGTAGAGAAGCTGGGCAGTACCGAGAGAGATTTTCCCAATTATTGCTAAAATAAAGAAGTAGGAATTTAAGGCCAGTAACAGAATATTGTTGGGGATGTCTGCTAAATTTCTGAGTTTTGCCCGGGTCATTCTTCTTTCAAATTGAGCTTGTCTGACTTCATTCTGAACACCGGCCAGTTTCTTTATGAGATAGGCTGAATTTCCCAGAATGTTATTTTCATATAAATGTTTTATATTGGTCAGGTGATAGCTAATCCAACCCCATATCCGCCATTTCTGGCTCAATTTCTCGGAGAGTTCGTAATCCAGTTTAGCGACTTTGGTATTGGCAATAATTTCGGGAATCCGGACAATCACAACTAACAGACCAATCAGGGGGTTGAAAATAAAAATGGGGGCAATTCCGGAGGCAAGTGTAAAAATGGCGTTAGGAATGTCCGAAATGGGAGAAACCATATTCCAGACCCGCGATCCGGATTCCCTCTCAATCTTTTTGTACTGATCCTGAAAATCCGACGATTCTACTGTGGGAATATCCAGGGTATTTATTTTTTCGGCCAGAATTTTTTCCACATGATCATTAATTTGACTGGTGAGTTGATCCGAATACGCCATATTAATCCGGGATAAAACAGATCGGGATAAATCGATAATGAAGCGGACAAACAGAATCAGGAGAATATTTTTTATCGGATCTACCCAATCACTTTTTCCGATATTGTTTACGACAATATCTATTAATAATTTATTGATGTATAGCGCCGGAAGATTGGTCAGACCCCAAAATGAATTGATGACGGTTACCATAATCAATAATCCGGAATTTACTTGATAGGCGATTGATAGCACCTGCCGGTATGTTTGCCAGAAACGACGAAGGGGAGAAAGACGATGAATAATTGCCATCAGTAAATTCTACTTCCGGGAGGTGATTTTGTCTTTACCCATGTATGGACGGAGAGCTTCGGGGACGGTGACTGTGCCGTCGGCGTTCTGATAATTTTCCAGTATGGCAATGAGCATTCTGCCCATGGGGATACCGGTATCATTAACAGTATGTACATACTTTCTTTGCCCCTGACTATCAAGATACCGGATATTCAACCGGCGAGCCTGATAATCCCAGGCGTCCGTATTGGAACCCAACTCGATAAATTCTTTCTGTCCCGGCAGCCAACCCTCCAAATCATACTGTAAATAGGTGGCATTATAGCCGCAATCGCGGGAACACTTCATAATTACGCGGTAGGGTAAGTTCAGCTGTTGCATCAGCCATTCATTAATACTTCGCAGATATTCCATCATTTCTTCCGATTTATCCTGTGCAGTCAATGCGTCCATTTCCAATTTATCAAACTGATGAACCCGTTTCAGTCCGCGGACATCTTTTCCCCACGAACCCACTTCACTTCTGAAACAGTGGGTATAGGCAAAGAATTTCTTCGGCAGATCTTTTTCCGATAAAGTCCTGCCCATGTAATATGCAAACAGGGGCGGTTCGGATGAACCTACCAGAAATAGCTGTTGGTTTTCCTCCACATTTTGAGTACCTACTTCATAAACCTGATCGCGGCCTTCGGGGAAATGGCTAGTTCCGAACAACACCTGTTCCCTGACCATGACCGGGACTATCATGGGTTCGAATCCCTCCTGCACCAATTTATTTTTGAGCAATTCGAAGAGGGCAAATTGTAAGAGAGCGGCATCCCCTTTGAGGTAGGCGAAACGCGACCCTGAAGTGACAGCGCTTTGTTCGACATCAATAATATTCAGCTCTTTTCCCAAATCCACATGATCCCTGACAGGAAAATCCTTTAACGGCATATATTGGGCGGAGTTGAAACCTTTCCCCAACTTGTTTTGGTCCAAATATTTCCGGTCCGGATTCCAGACCGCCAATTCAACATGATCAGCATCTCCATTACCCTCGGGCATGCGGGGTGAAGACATGTTCGGTATCCGGGACAACAGATCAAGTGCTGTTTTTTCTGATTTATCCAGCCGGTTCTCCAACTTTTTCAATTCCTCACGCTGCTGTCTTAATTTTTTTAGTTCCTCAGGATTTGGTTTTTTGGCGGATGAAATATTTCTTGAGGCCCGGAGTTTTTCGACCTGCCCAATCAGATCCCGGTGTTCTTTGTCTGCCTTCAGGAAATCATCAACGCTGACTTTCCCACCCCGAAAATTTATATTCTTGCGGACCAACTCCGGGTTTTCCCTGACAAATTTTATATCCAACATGGTTTAAAGGGCATGGGTTGATAAATCTGATTTTATACTTTTTAAGTGGGAAAAGTCATTGAGATATTCGATCCGGACCGGACTATGAGCCGTGAAGAGGGAAACGCCGGTAGGTTGGAGAGGATAGTCGAGCGTACGGTTTAAGTCCGAGTTCAAGAGATTGACAATAATTGACTGGATAATATTTATGTGGGTGATTACGGCAAAAGATCCGGATCGGCGGGTTATTTGCCAAAACCAGGTCATAGCCCGGGTAGCGGTTTCGGTGAAAGCTTCCCCACCGGGGAAAACTACTTCTGCAGGACAGGTCAGCCAACAGTGATAAAGATCCGGCCAGCGAGCGGAGATTTCGGATTTTGACAAACCTTCCCAAGCACCGTGGTTTGTCTCCAGCAGACCCGTATCAGTTTCGACCCGACCCAGTCCGGAGGCAGTCTGTACTGCGCGCCTGAGGGGACTGGAAATTACTCGGTCGAAATTTTGTGCCCGGAAGCGGTCTGATAAAGCCCGTGCCTGGTGGCGGCCAAGGGGGGATAAATCGGTGTCGTATGTCTGACCCTGATAAATCCCCGCTGCATTAGCCAGGGACTCGGCATGTCTGATTAAGAATATTTTGGTCATGGACAAATAAAAAAACTCGCAAATGATTGCGAGCTGCGGTTTCAGGTGCCACCTCAACTAATACTTAATTTACTGCTGTTACGGGCTGACCCGGGCTACTTCGCTAAAGCTATGAAGCCGGCATCGTCCGATGGAATTCGGACTCAAACGCCTTTGAATATCCAGAAATTATAACAGACCCGGATTTAATAGCAACATTGACATATACGCCGTTTGTACGATCGTACAAACGGGGTCGTAGAGGAGGGCATCAGAATCCGGGTCTACGCAAGTTGGATACGAACGCAAGTTCACTTTGCCGGGCTGCATTCTGCATCCTTTCCACCATTTCGGGGGGGAAATTTCTCATATTGTAATTTTTTTCGGGATCAAAAAAGTCTTTGTTTCCCCAAGCAATATTAAAGCTAATTAATGCGATATCATCCGGGCTTAATGTGATTATATCAACGAATTTAGCCGCTTCAGGTTCCAAGGGGAGGGTGGCAGCAATTTCTGCAGCCTGATTAACCAACTTCACTAAATAAGAGGCTATCCCAGATAATGATTCCCGTTTTGAGCTAACCAATTTTAAATTGGGTAAAAATTCTTCGAAAATAACTCTAAGAGAGGATATTTGAAAATTTTTCAGGTGATCTGCCTCTATATCAGGATATTTTTGCGGCGTTATGCCGGCAGTATTTCCCGCCGCTACGTCTTTCCTTGCTGACTCAACCTGCTGATTGTATGTCCGGACGTTATTATTCGGGGTCTCCAGAGTCATGCGGCAGATTGTACTACAGGCTCAACCTATGAGCAATGGATGATTCGGAGAGGTTCAGGAGTAATGAACTTTGGCGGCAACCGCGTAAACGATGACTCCAACAGCCATAAGCCCGAATTTTATATATGGTTCATTATCAACAAACAGAGCCAAACCTTCAATGAGGGTACCGTTGGCGATTAATAGGCCGGTAATTAGCCTGCGGTCCGGTGGCCGGGGGGGTGGCGGGGGACGATTATAATCCCGTTCATAATCTGACATACTATGGGGCGATTATATACCCAATTCCGGAGAAATCGACTGCATGGCGGAGAGAGACAGGGAAATGAAATCTTCAAGTTTGATACCCAGTTTCTGCTCACACAGGGCGATCTGTTCGCGATGAGCACCGGCGGCGAATGATTTTTGGGTGAATTTTTTCATTACGGCCTCGGGAGTAACCGAGGACAGTTTTTTGTCCGGCATAACCAAGGCAACGGCGACAATCAGACCGGTCAGTTCGTCACAACAATAAAGCGACCATTCCAGCTTATTGGCAGGCGGATTTTTACCGGTATGAGCGAAGTTGTGGGAAAGAATAGCGGAGAGAATTTCCGGATCAGTTTCTCTCATTCCGGTCAGCCAGCCGTGCATTAACAAGGTATGTTTGGTCGGATCGTCCCTGGATAATTCATAATCGCCGTCATGCAAGAGCCCTACTATCCCCCATTTGTCTGCTGAAGCTTCGAAGTACTTCGCCAACTCCCGCATCACTGCTTCCACCGCCAGACAATGCCGGACCAGATTTTTGTTTGATAATTTCGAGGTGAGCAGATCCCACGCCTGGTTGCGGTTAATCATATTTATCCTGAGAAATGGTCCGGACGGTGGTAATAATGTTGTCTGGAATTGAGAGATTTTAACCAACTCGGAAGCCAAAAAACAGTACAGGTAAGAATATAAGAGACACCCAGCCAATAGGGAAAAACGTAAGGCAAAAGCTCCTCGACGTTATATTTGGCGGGTGAGTTACGGAACTGGTAATAAACCGGCAGCCAGAGAACCGGCCTGACGGTGTAGTAAACGGTTAATAATTCCGGCTGGTATCTGATAACCGGGCGCAGTCCGGAATCGGAATCGTAATTAACAATTCCCACAGAACCGGCTAACTGGGAAATTACTAACAGCAGAATTAAAGTCAGGAAGGCTTTGGGAAGGGTGGGTGACAGAAATTTCATAGACCGTAGATTTTTTTGGTCGCTTCCTCGAGTTCAAAGCGAAGCTGGGGAAAGGGAACTCCTTCGCGCGCACTGACGTCTTCCAAAAACCAGAATACCCGTTCTGAATGGCCGTAACCGAATGTGGGTGGCATACCGTATTCCAGCATTTCCACATAATCAATATCCAGCCATTGAGCTTCCTCGTCACCGGCATCCCGCATTTTCTGTTGTTCAGAAAAACGTTTGAACTGGTCGACCGGGTCATTGACTTCGGTCCAGCCGTTACCCAGTTCCGACCCGGCAATAATCGGCTGGAAGCGTTCCACAATATCAGGATTTCCGGGGCTGGGTTTTTGCAAAGGTGATAGGAATTTCGGGTGATTGATCAGAAATGCGGGCCCGGCAATAGATTTCCGGGCTTCTTTCCAAAGAGCGTCTACCGCCCGGGGTATATTCTTTATTTTTCCGACGGGTATATTGAATTTTGTAAGAGTCTTTTTCAAGTTGTCAAAATCGGCATGATATACATCCAGACCATATCTGGATCTGATCAGCCCGCCAAAATCGATGGTTTGCCACCCTTGGGAAAAATCCACATCGAATCCGCGGATGGAAAACTTCTTTTTATTGTCATATACATGTTTCTGAATATGCTGAAATAAGTCCTTGATCATTTGCATTCCGTCTTTCCAGTCGGCATATGCCCAATAAAACTCCATGGCAATATGTTCAGGAAGGTGTTCGTCGGATAATCCTTCATTCCTGAAGCGCGGACCGATTTCGTATACTTTTTCATAACCTCCTCCGATCAGTCTCTTAAGAAATAATTCCTGGGAAATGCGCAGATAGAAATCCTGATCGATTGCGTCCATATGAGTAACAAACGGTTTAGCGTCACCCCCGCCGGGGATGTGTTCCAGAACCGGAATGTTAATTTCAATAAAGCCCCGGTCTTTGAAAAAATCGCGGTGGGCTTCCCAAAAACGGGAACGACGGATAAACCTGTCCCTGACTTCGGGATTGATATTGGTATCCAGATAACGCCTTCGGAAGCGGGTTTCTTTATCTTTTAAACCGTCCCATTGATCGGGAAACGGGCGGAGGGTTTTGGACAACAATTCAAAATGAGAGACGTCGACTGTGGTTTCACCAGCCTGAGTAGTTACCATAGTACCGGAAACACCCATGAAATCACCGACATCAAACAATTTTAGCCGGGAAAATTTATCCCCTAGAATTTTTTTCTGAAGCAGAAGCTGGACCTGACCTGAAGCATCTTTCAGGTCGGCAAATATGACATGGCCGTGTTCGCGCCAGCGCCAAATACGGCCGGCGACGGAAACTTCCTGATTGAGTTTGGTGCGTGCGGATGCGATAGGAGTCAAAACTTTTGAATATTTGGAGGGATATGGATCAACTCCAAGACTTCTCAGTTTAGACAATTTGTCCATCCTGACCCGGCGGATTTCTTCTAGGCGGGAGCCGGGAGGTGCTGGATTGCCCATGAGGCGATTCTACTGGATAGCGAGGATGGTGTACAGAATTTTTCCGGCAGGGGCGGCGACTTCCACCTTGTCCCCCACAGCTTTACCAATGAGGGCTTTGCCCAGAGGTGACTGGGCGGAAATTTTCTTTTGAGCCGGATCGGCCTCCCATTCCCCCACTATCCGGAATACGGTCTCGGTAGAGTTAACCTTGACCGTCACCAAATGGCCGAAATCGATCAGGGAGCCAGATTTGGGCAAAGTGACTTTGGCATTTCTAATAATGTCTTCCAGTTCGGAAATACGGCCGTCAATAAAGGATAATTCCTCTTTGGCACTGATGTAGTCGCTATTTTCCGACAAATCGCCCATACTGCGGGCTACTGACAGACGGTTGACCTGGGCGGGACGGCGGGTATCCGTGAGATCCGCCAATTCGGCCTTGAGTTCGTCAAGACCTACCTGGGTAATGAGCATATTCTGGTGCATATTTTGAAGTGTGTCGAGTCTAAAAAAATAAGCCGCGCCTATAGGCGGGGCCATTAAGTCTCGAGTCTGGGGTATTTTACCCACCTGTCAAGCACTTGTCAATCGAGGCTGAATGTGGGAAATTCGGCCCGTTCATGCCGATTTTCCCGGAGGTAGAATGAAGTATGCCGTGGGATAAACTGATCGGGATTAAACTGGTAGTACTGATTTGGAGCTGGTATTTCCAGCCTACGGCCATAATCGTCCCCCATCAGAACACGGTCAGGAATATCCGGCAGATGTTTTTTAACCGGACCGCCAAAGCCAGACCGCTGACCAGGACGGTGATACTTTTGTCGCCGGATCATTTTTCCCCAAATCAGGAGAGTATTTTTTTTAGCGACAGAAACTGGACCCTCTCCAATGGTTTATTGGAGTATGCTGATCGGACGGGTAAAAATATTACATCGGACTTTTCCAGGAGTAACAGACTGCTGACAATCGATCACGGGATTTATAATATTTTACCGGAAATAAAAACTTACTTTCCCCGGGCGCGGATTGTACCGCTTTTGGTGGGCGAGAGAGTAAGCCGGAAAAAGCTGGATGCTTTGGCTGACAGATTGTCAGCCAATTGCCGTTGGGATTGTTTGGTAATAGCTTCGGTGGATTTTTCCCATTACCTGCCACACGCACTGGCGGATGTGCATGATGCTTTCAGTCTGAAAGCATTAGCCGCACCTGATCCGGATTTGATAATGGCTTCCGAGGCGGACAGCCCGAATTCTCTGTATGTGACCCGCAAATTTTCAGATTTAAGAAAAGCTGATAATTTTTTGCTGTTTGCTCACACGAATTCAGCCGAAATAATCGGACAGCGGGATACGGAATCGACCAGTCACATTATGGGCTGGTACCGGCGGGGTCGGCGAAATAATAAATTCGATACCTTTACTTTTTTGATGACAAAAAATATCAGCGGAGCGCGGGATAAACCCGGTCCGGGAGAAAGGTTTTTTTACGGCACGGAGTACGTGAATGAAAATCTGACCGAAACATTCAATCTGATCCGGGGTCTGGAAATTATCCCCGGTGGGAAGGCGTCTAAAGTTACCAGGGAAGCCAATAAACTGACGGTAAACCTGGGTAAGGATTTGGCTGTGGCGGGAATTGACACCGGAGAAGGAGTGAGAATAATTTTTCTGCCTTTGGGCGAAATATCCGGACAGACTTATCTGCAGCGCGGGTTGGAGAAAACCGAGTATTTTGACAGATTGGGAATTGACCAAACCGGAGAGATTTTTATTCACTATCAGATGTGATATGCTCAAAAGCGAGTCGTATGGAGGCAGAAGTAGTCAATCCGGAGCCTGTAACTGAACCGATTCCGGCAGCCAAACCGCCTTTATCCGGTAAGAAGTGGTTTTATACCGGGGGGGTTTTGCTTTCCCTGATAGTCTTGGGTGGAGGAATATGGATCATTCGCTGGCAACAGAGGAGAAAGACCCCGGTTATGGAGATCCAGAATCCACCTACCGGTCCGACAACCGCGCCAACTGACGGTGACAGGATATTGGCCGGTTTTAATCCGGGAAAGGCGACTTGGTATCCGGTGCCTAAAATTATTACCGGAGTGGTGATTTTCCGCCCCGAAGAAGACGATTCTCAGGAATTTTCACCCCTGGTCACGCAAGAGGCGGTATTTAGTGAGGTGGCCGGTTTTGCAGCGGGTGAACGGCTGATCGATGTGAGTATTCCCGTACAGGCTCCGGGGATGAGCGGGATGGTGGTCCGGATTCTTAAGTCTGCTGATGGGAAATATTACTATGTAAGACAGGCCGGGGATGAATGGTGGGAATCGCTGGATGCCAAGTTGCTTCCTGAAGTGGGAGTGACAGAGCAGAAGATTGAGGGGGTTTTGTCTCCTGAAGAGATGATGGTAGCGGGGATGACTTTCAGAATCGGCTACATGAGTTATGATAAATTCAGCGAACTGAAAAATCCCATTAAAATAGTCGAGACGGATTACGGGATGTTGTATCAGACCAGGACAAAAATATTAACCGATAGTGATGTGTTCGGGAGAAAAATTTACTTAAGGCTGAAGGATAATTATGTGGTTCCCTACTCTCTCAAAACCTCCCTGTTTGATGACGATAATATTCCTCAAATTAACTGGAATAATAACGCCGAGGAGGATAAGGGCTTTATTAACGGGATGTTTTCCAGTTGCGGGAGCAGTGCTTTGATGGGTAGTGTCCCCGTGGTACAGGACAGTTCGGGTTTGCTGACAGGGAAGATTCAGACCGGGAAAGCAAAAACCGGAGAACCGGTTTATCAAATTAAAGATCCCGGTAATGAGCTGGTGAAATCAATTTATGAGCAGGTGTATCAGGTAGGAAGAGACCAAATGATAACTTTGACAGAATTTGCCGGACAAGAGAATCATTTCCTGTGGCAGGACCCGCTGGGCGACTGGCAGATTTGGGTAAACCAGGAATTCGGACCGAATGCAGAGTGCGCCAAACCGGTAATATATCTGTATCCGACCGAAGATACCGTAGTAAATGTAAGAGTGGAAGCAAATATTTCTGACAGTAAACCGGTTTACAAAACCGACGGGTGGACGGTGACAGCCGGCCAGTCGGGAAAGTTGAAAGCGGATGGCATTGTATACGATTATTTATTCTGGGACGGACAGGGGCATGGGGAATACCCGGATCTGAGAGACCGGGGAGTTGCGGTCAAACAGGCAAACATTGAGACTACTCTGATGAAAAATTTAATGGCATTGGGTTTGAACGATAGGGAGACGGCTGATTTTCTGGAATTCTGGCTGCCGAAAATGCCGGTTACTCCGTATGTACGGTTAACCTGGCTGGGGACGGCGGAAATGGACCGGTTGGCACCGCTGATAGTATCCCCTGTGCCGGACACCAAAATCAGGATATTCCTGGAGTTTGAGGGATTGGCCAGACCTAAATATTTGAAACCGCAAAAACTGACGGCTGTGAAACGGGTAGGATTTACACTGGTGGAATGGGGCGGACTTTTGATTTCGGTCAGGTAAAATTCGAATAGCTGTTGGAAAATTGGTAAAATTCAGGCAAACAGGCCCCGTCGTCTAGCGGTCCAGGACATCAGGTTCTCATCCTGAAGACCGAGGGTTCGAATCCCTCCGGGGTCACATAAACCGGTTGAGTATTTGTAATTTTTTTCCGTTATTTTGAGGATTCCCAAGGTTAGGACTTTTATAGCCTCGTCTCTTCGGTTATTTCTTTACATATAAACCACTTTTTGGACCCGGACGCGGTTTGGGATATCCCAGTTTGATTGGGTGAGTTCTATTGCATCCCAGGTCAAACGAAGTATAATCGCAAATCAACGCATGCCTGAAGCTTTACCCAAATGCCATCCGATTGATTTTCAGGGTTATCATTTTGAGGGAGGTTGCGTAACGGGATTTATCAGATTTCTGTTGGGCAAAGGAGTTCCTACTATTCATCGAAGCGAAGATACCTTTCATTGGTTGGCCCGGACTGAAACTCCGGGAGTATTCCAATGTCCGGTTAGGGTTATGGGCAGATGCGATGTGGTTTTTCCCTGCATACCGGAACCTGAAGGAATCCGGGTAATCGACGAGGAGCTGCAGACTTCCATCGATAGGCTCAAAGGATAATTCTTTGAAATCATCTGGAAGTTCGGCTGTCGGAATGGTGAGAAGGAATCCGGTGCTCCTGCCAGGACCAGATTACAGTCATATTGATCCGGATATTAGTCCAGAAGTTTTAATTTATCCAGATAATCGAGAACGGTAATGACGAATTCGGAATGGCTCCAGGTTAAAGGCGAGGCGGAGATCTGTTCGCCGGTATGCGGGTCCAGCTGCTCTGACAGAAGTCCGGCCGGGGTGGCGTGTTTGGCGGTCCAGGACAGGAGGCGGCGGACAGCGGCCAGATCGGCCGGTTTTTCTGCCTGAGTCAAATAGTACTGAGCTAACCAGAGGGTGGCGATAAACCAGGGATTACCCGGAAGTGAAGGGTCTTTTTTGTAATAAGCGTCTCCCTCGTAGCGGGCGACTCCACCGACCAGAGTGGTCAGCCCCAGCCGGAAAAGGGTAAAGGATAAGGCGCGGGTCAGCTTTTCATCCGAGGGCCCTAACAGACCGAATTTGAAGATACCGTAGACCCCGGAAATATCCACGGTGCGGTCGATAACCGGCGGATCAGCCGAGTAATTGATCATTTTGTAAAAGTAGCCGTCTTTGGGGTCGTAAAGATGGGTGAGGATACCGGTTTTGATTTCCGAAGCGGCTGCCAGGTAGCGGGCGGCTTGGTCTTTTTTGCCCAGGATTTCCGCCAGATTTCCGGCGGCTTTCAGGGCTCCATAAACAGTAGCACTGGTATAAGTTGAAGTGCCGTATTTTTCTTCCCAGATATCGTAACTGCTTTTGGGCAGGCCGGTGGCTGGGTAGCGGTAAGAAACCAGAAAATCCGAGGCTTTTTTTATAAGGGAATTATAATGGGCTTCGATAAATTCCAGATTTCTAGTACTCTGGTAATGCTGCCAAAGTGCGTAAACTACCAGCGCGGTTTCGTCTTCCTGAATCGGCAGTTGCGGCTGTCCGTTTCTGACCCAGGGGTGCCAGGAACTACCCAGGGACTGATCTACCCGGTACTTGTGCATAAAGAAACCTCCGGGATTGATGACTGAATGGCAAAATTCAAAAAAACGCTGGGCTACTTCATAATCCCCTGCCCGGTCCAGAGCCATGGCACTGATAGCCCCGTCCCTGGGCCAGACATAACCATAAGTATCCAGGCCGTATTGGAGCAAGTCCGAATCGCTGGAGGCGATAATACCCCCGCGGCCGTCGGCGTGGGCACGAATTATCAGCAGCGATTTTTTGAAAAGATCAACCACGGGTACCGGCAAATCCCGGAAATCGGTTTCCCGGCGGTTGGTCCAGGCATGCCAAAAATTGTAGGTACTGTCGATAAGGTGCTGGGGAGTAGATTCCAGGACATAACGGTTCAGAGTCAAAGCTTCCTCCATAAATTTTGAGGCGGTGATCCAGTAATACATCACCCGGGATTTACCGGCGTCTAAGTTGAGGTGGACACCGATAACCGAATCCACCTGGCCGTGTTCAATCGGGTTCTGGGACAAGGTACCATCCTCGGCATCTTTGAAGGTCCCCTCCCGGTTTTCCAGATTGAACAGCCCGGTGCTGTACTCATCGAAAGACCGGTCGTCCAATAAGGTATTCACCAAAAAAACCCGCCGGCCTTCGTAGTGCAAAATCACATGATTTTGGGGCTCGAACAAGGCGGTGTCCCGGCGGAAAGATTCATAGATTTCGAACTGCTGGTTGAAAAAAAGCTTTACCAGGCGGGGACGATCCGCGGTATTGCTGACACTGATGCACCGGATAAAAATGTCTTTTTCGTTGTAGACAACGTCGGTAAAATTCAATTTTATCTGCAGGCCGGGATGAGCCGCGGTAATGTCAGTGGCCAGAGAATCGGTCCGGTAAACAGAGGAAATCTGCCAGGCGGGATCATCCAGCCAAGAAAAAGAATTTTCCACCCAGACTCCCAAGCGGTGCAGGAACTTGCCGCCGGTGTGGTTTTCCATTCCCACATAGGGAAAATAGAAATCCCGGACCTGAGCCCGGTGGTCGAGACCGATTAAGAAGTTTCCGTTGGCAAGAACCAGAGAGCGGGGCATACTGATAAATTTTCAGTTTACAATTTTCAATTTTCAAATATTTTACTGTTAACTTTTTGTGCAGGCAGACGAAGCTTTAGGTCCTGGAGAATGTTCATAAATGAAATAAAAGCTTCATAAGGCGATTCGTAGGGATTGAAATACTTGTGGACATCGCCATCCGAAAACCATTTGGTGCACATGTAATAGAAGTGGTCTGAGGTTTGCAGTTTTCTCCAGTCGTCTATCAGACGGGGATCTTTGGTTTTCAGAATCACCGATTCCAATTGATAAAGTTTGGAGGCCGCGTCGTCCTGCATGGGATTGCCTAGCCAGGCCGACAAGTCTCTCTCGACGTCGGCCCAGGAAATATAATGAGGTATATCGAGCTCTCCCACTGCAGGTAATTTTTTGACCGCCTCCGAGGGGGTGACGAAATAATTGTCCGGATGTTTTAGAAGCTCCCCTGGAAGATGGCGCAGGAATTCAAAAATACCGGTGTCCTCCCATTGATGCTCGCCGAAAGTTTCGTAATCCATGAATAAATTGACGATGTCTCCGCTGCCGTTGACCGCCGACACCCATGACGCAAATTTAGGTGCTGTCAGGGGATAATCCGCCCATTCTTTGGAAGAAAAACGGAAAGCGATATCATCCGAGAGGCGGTAGTTTTTTAAAAGGAGTTTTGTTTTGGGATTGCCAGGCGGGTGATACAAAAAATTGGGACTGCGCCAACCCAAAATGTGGTCGGCCCCCTCACAAAGTATACCTTTGTAACCCATACGGGCAATATCGGAGGCTAAATCGTTGTTGTATATCAGTTCCGTATTTCTGAAAATTTTTGGAGTCTGACCGAAGATGGATTTGATTTTCCGGCTGTGGAGATTGACCTGACTTTGAAATTCGGTTTTGGAATACAGATACGAAAGGGAGTGGTAATACGTTTCGGAAAGAATTTCCGCCCGGCCGGTAGCGGCCAGATTCATGAAAGAAGCGAGGGTTTCGGGAGAAAAATCGGCCAGTTGTTCCAGTACCACCCCGGAAAGAGAGAAACTTATTTTGAATCCGGGATGTTTCTGCAATAAACCCAGAAGAATTTTGTTGGTAGGTAAATACGATTTGCGGGCTACCTTTTGAAGAATCTGCCTGTTGTCCAACTTGTCCGATGCATCTGAAAAATATTCATGGGTGTGGCCAATGTCAAAAATCCGGTATTTGCGTAACCGGTAAGGCTGGTGGACCTGAAAATAAAAACAAATAGCGGACATCTGATTATTTTTTGGCTGAGAGGATTTTTTTGTAAATTTCGATGGTTTTGGCGGCAGCAGCGGCCCAGGAAACTTTTTTGACTTCCTGATGGCCGTTTGTTTTGAGACTGGTATGCAGGGAATTGTATTTGAGAACCGAAAGTATCTGGTTAGCCATTTCGTCCACGTCCCAAAAATCCACCTTCAGCACATGAGACAGGGTTTCGGAAACGCCGGATTGTTTGGAAATAATGGCGGGAGTGCCGTGGGCAACAGCTTCAAGGGCGGTGATGCCGAAAGGCTCGGATACGGAAGGCATGACGAATAAATCGGCTGCCTGAAATGCCTGTTTATGAAGCTGACCGCGCAGAAATCCGGCAAACAGGACTTTGTCCGACAGGCCCAGTCCGGCAGTCATATTGATCAGCTGACCTTCCATGTCCCCTGAACCGACGAGGATAAAAACGGTTTGAGGGGCAAAATCCAGTACCCGGCGAGCGGCTTTGATGAAATAATCCGGGCCTTTTTGCAGAGACAACCGACCGACGTACAGAACAATTTTGAATCCTGCCCGTTTGAGGGCTGACAGGGGGTTGGATTCCAGGTCTTCGGGGGTAAAATCATCCGGATTGATACCGTTGTGGACGACATTCACCTTTTCCGGAGGGGTCAGATAATATTTGGCCAGCAGATTTTTGGTGAAATTGCTGACGGCAATTACAGCATCAGCCTGGTCCATACCCTGTTTTTCCAGGGCATAAACCATGGGGTCGATAGAAGCGCCGCCGGAACGGTCGTATTCGGTAGCGTGGACGTGGGACACCAGGGGTACGCCGGTGGCCTGACTGGCGGCGATACCGGCGGGAAAACACAACCAGTCATGGGCATGGATCAGGTCACAATGGTGTTTTTTGGCAATAGCCGCCGCTTTCAGGGAATACTGGTGGACCAGGGAGATGAGGTCACTGACCTGACTATCGGAGAGGGGGGTACCGTTAATGTTGAGATAAGGGGAAAAATTCGGCCAGTCGAATCCGGAAAGATCAGCGAAGACCAGACGCAGAAAATCGGCCCTGACAGGGACTTTTTTGGGCAGGACAAAGGTTACATCAACGTCGGATTGGACCAGCGCCTGGCTTAAGCCATAGCACGCTACGCCCAACCCGCCGCTGTTGCAGGGCGGAAGCTCCCACCCAAACATCAGCACTCTGATGGGCATTAAAAGTACTATACTCTAAACAGATATAATAAAAAATATATGTATTTAGTATTTGATGTAGGAGGGACCACAATGCGGGTCGCGGGCAGTCCGGACGGAAGGGTGTTGGGGGATATGTCAGCGGGACCTACACCAAAGAAATACAAGCAGGGGGTGGCGGCACTGATTGAAAAGCTGCGTTGGGCGAGCGGGAATAAGCCGATAGTGAGAACCGGAGGCGGCATTGCCGGGGTGGTAGAACAGAAAAAAGGCCTGCTGCTAGCCTCTCCTAACCTACCGGACTGGGTGGAAAAGCCTTTGAAAAACGATTTGGAGAAGGGCTTGGGTTGCCAGGTGGTGCTGGAGAATGATGCTGCCGTAGCAGGTTTGGGAGAAGCAACAGTGGGGGCTGGCAGGAGAAAAAGCATTGTCGCCTATCTGACAGTGGGGACGGGAATCGGCGGAGCCAGGATAGTCAATGGAAAAATAGATGCCAGAGCAATGGGTTTTGAGCCGGGACAACAGATAATAAATGTTGACGGACAAGTAGATTATTGGGAAAACTTTGCCTCCGGAACGGCAATTTTTAAAATTCACGGTAAAAGGGGAGAAAATATCAAAGATCCGCAGGTGTGGGAGAATGAAGCCCGACTCCTGGCCATAGGGGTGCACAACACTTGTGTGATGTGGTCCCCGGAGATTGTAATTATCGGCGGTTCGGTAATGCAAAGCGTATCTTTTGAAAAATTGGGAGTGCTGGTGAATGAACAATTGAAGATTTTTACTAAAGTACCGGAGATAGTACCGGCTCAGCTGGGGGAAAAGAGCGGATTTTACGGTGGGTTGATACTGGCGGGCGGGGGAGAATTTTAGCCTTCACACTCCCGGTGTGTGAAGGCTAGGTGTCGATTAGAAGGTGCTTGATGTGATGTAGTTCTCGTTGGTAATCGGCATTGTTTAAGACGAATTGTCTATATGCCTGCCTATCAGAAAATAACTCCAATATTATTTTGGGGTTACATGTCTGGTTATAATACTCATGTGTAAATTGTTTGAATGAAGAGTACGGATAATTTTCCAGATCGGAAAATTTGTTAACAATCCCTGCTGAATAGGGATTAAGATGAATATAACGCGAAACGTGAAGAAGTTGTTGCCCATTGTCAATTTTTACAGCTTTGAATCTTCCCTGAAATAAAGGTCCGTTTCTTCTTCGATGAGTATTAAAATATCGGGTATAACTGTTGGTAACTTTCCTGAGAAAATCTGTAATACCCTGATCGGTTAACTGTTTGACAAGCAAATGAAAATGATTTGGCATCAAACAAAAGGCAATAATTTCAATACCTGAAACTCCCTTATCCCTTCGCTGAAGAATTTCCTGTTTAAGTGATTTGGAAAGACGAATAAAATAAGAAAATCTTACAGGAGAAGCTAACTTTTGATAGTAGACGCAAGTCTCAAGCAGATGGTCATAATCCCGGGTATCCAAGAAGGTGAGTTGGTTGGTTATACCGCGATTAAAAACATGATAGACTTCCCCCGGAGTTAAAAATACTTCTCTTGAGGGCACGAGTATATTGTAGCACTTTAGCCTTCACACTCCCGGTGTGTGAAGGCTGAGGGGGAAAGAGTGTTTGGGACGGGGATGGCCGTTGGATAAGAGGGAGCGCAGGGCGACTTTGAGAACTTCATCCAGATGAGAGACGAAATGGAATTTGAGATCCCGTTTGACACTCTGGGGGACGTCTTCCAGATCTTTGCGGTTTTCCCGGGGAAGAATGACCTGACGGATGCCGGCCCGGTGAGCGGCGATGACTTTTTCCTTTACTCCGCCGATTTCCAGCACTCGACCGCGCAGAGTAATTTCTCCCGTCATGGCCAAGTCCCGGCGGGTAGGCACTTTAGTAAGGGCTGAAATAATAGCCGTGGCAATGGCGATACCTGCAGACGGCCCATCCTTGGGAACCGCACCTTCGGGAACGTGAATATGAATATCCATTTTTTTGTAAAAATCTTCTTTGAGGCCCAGAGTCTGCCAGCGGGTACGAATGTAGGAATAAGCGGCTTTGGCGGATTCTTTCATAACATCACCCAGCTGGCCGGTGAGCTGGACATCCCCTTTGCCGGGCATAAGGGCAACTTCAATAAATATGATGTCCCCGCCGGCTTCGGTCCAGGCCAGGCCGGTACTCATACCGATCTCGTCCTTTTTTTCAGCTAAAGTTTCCGGAAAACGCTGAGGACCTAATAGTTTGCGGATGTCTGCCAGAGCAATTTCCGGTTTGACGCGCTTTTTTTCAGCCAATTGACGGGCGAGCTTGCGACAAATCTTGGCCAGATGGCGTTCCAAGTCTCGGACTCCGGCTTCGCGGGTATAACGACTAGTGATTTCCTTCAGAGCCGCCGGGGACAGGCGTAATTTGTTGCCCATACCGTTGGCTGTCAGCTGTTTTGGCCAGAGGAAATCGGCGGCGATATGCTGTTTTTCATCCAGAGTGTAGCCGGGGAAGGTAATGACTTCCAGCCGGTCCCTGAGAGCCGGGGGGATAGTATCCAGGAGGTTGGCGGTAGTGATAAACATGACCCGGGACAGATCGTACGGCACCTCCAGATAATGATCGGAAAACTCGCGATTTTGTTCGGGATCAAGAGCTTCCAGTAAAGCTGCAGAGGGGTCCCCGCGGTAATCGTTGGCCAGTTTGTCTATTTCGTCCAACATGAAGACCGGGTTACCGGTGCTGGCATTTTTCACCCCCTGAATGATCCGGCCGGGCATACTGCCGACGTAAGTCCGGCGATGACCCCGGATTTCTGCTTCGTCACGGACACCGCCAAGAGACACCCGTACGAACTTGCGCCCCAGGGACCTGGCTATGGATTTACCGATGGAGGTTTTACCCACACCGGGAGGGCCGACGAAACACAAAATGGTTGGTCCTGATGAGCTTTCTTCCTGAGGCTGACGGGCTTTCAGTTTCATAACAGCCAGGTATTCCAGTATCCGCTCTTTGACCTTTTTCAAACCGAAATGGTCCGCGTCCAAAACCTTGGCGGCTTTGTCTATGGAAACATGGTTTGGGGAAAGATGGCTCCAGGGCATATCCACCAGCCAGTCGAGGTAAGTGTGGATGTAATTGGATTCGGGATTCTGGGGACTCATCTGGGCCAGACGGTTTAATTCTTTCTCGGCTTTGGCGCGAACAGGGGCGGGCATGCGGGCTTGTTTGATTTTTTTTCTGAAGACGGAAATGTCATCATCTTCCTCACTGTTGTCGGCACCCAGTTTTTCCAATTCCTCCTGAATGGTTTTTTTGCGCTCGCGCAGTACCTGCTCCCGCATATTTTTTTCAAATTTGGCGTGGGTTTTTGAGGATATGGATTTTTCCAGCTCCAGAACTTTGACTTCATGAACGAGGTAATGCAACACTTCATCGAGACGTTTGTCCACCGACAGGTTTTCCAGCAAACCCTGTTTGATCTGGGTGGAAATCTCCAGAGAGTTGGCGACCTGGTCCGCCAGTTCGGAAGCGGAAACTCCGGCCATGAGGCGCATGAATACCGGAAAATCCACGGATTTACCCAGGTTGAAAGCGTTTTTGAATTCCGTAATCACCTGTCGGGCGAGAGCTACCAGCTGGTCGTTTTCGGTCTGCTGTTCGGGCAAAATGTGAACGGGAGCGGCGAAAAAAGGTTCGGTGGATGAGTAAGGGCCGATTTTTACCCGGGTAACACCCCGGACCTGAGCCAGAATTTCCTGGCCGTAAGGGGCTACCTGTTCAATTGTGCATAAAGTGCCGATCGGATAAAGATCGTCGGGAGTCGGAACAGCGGTAGAATTTTTCTGGGCGACAAAAATTATTTTTTTATCCTGATGAACGGCTGTTTCTATAGCGGCGTTGCTTTTTGGCCGGCCGAATGTCAGATGAGCTTCAGTGTGAGGAAAAACCACACCTTCACGCAGTGCAACAACCGGGAAAGTCCGGGGCGTTTGGGGCGCAGGAGTTCCGGGGACAGGGACACGATTTATGGAAAACGCCATAACTTTAGCAGTCTAGCATTGTGACTGATAGGTGTCAACCCCATGCTCCGTTTCTGGAGACGATGTAGGCCACTGTAAGAGAAATAACCACACCTCCGAGAATATCCGGCAACGTATGCACTCCAACTGCGACCCGGGAAAATGCCACCAGAAAAGCTGCCGGGAGCAGCCAAAGACCCGGTTTCCGGCGGATAAAAATCAGAAAGAACACCGGTGTCAGGGCAACTATTGCGTGGTTGCTGGGAAATGAACCGTCTAAAAGAACCGGAATCAGCGGAAGCCGACCGGAAACAATATAAGGCCGTGGCAGATAATAAAGATTTTTTATGACAAAACCGACAGCCCAAGCAATACCCAGACTCAGCAGCGCCCCCCGAGCGGTACGATTTTGTCCCCCCAACCAGAGAACCGGAATGACCAGCAGAACGACATAAATTAAATATTCAGCACAAAAAATGGACATTAGGGGAAGCATCCTATTAATCAGTTGTGCACGATCACCCGGGTGCCGGGATTTTCTGCCGTGGAACGGACGTAAGATTTGCCCGGAGTCAGTGGCGGATCGGTCCAATAAAAGAGTTTTTCGGCAATGCTGGTAGGAGCATTGACACAGCCATGACTCATACGGTGGCCGAAGTTACTGTGCCAGTAGGTGCCGTGAATGCCGTAGCTGCCGAAGAAAAACATGGCATAAGGCACATTGGGCAGATAGTAATATGTCCGGTTCAGGCGACTGCCGCCTTCCATTTTGGTGGACCGGATTTTGTACCAAATGCGATACTCCCCCACCGGGGTGCGATTTCCCAAACCACTGGAAATCAGACTGTCGGTGAAGACCTGGCCCCCTTCATGGGCTATCAGTTTTTGTTTCCCCAAATCAATTTCTATCCATTTATTGTCATTAACCCCCAGAACCTGCGCGGCGGGATCGGATTTTTCTAGAGCCAGACCGGAGTCGTTTTGGGCTCCGGGGGGAGTCAGCGTCCGGTTTTGCCAGACGGCGATAGTTTCCGTGGGATCGAATAAACCATCGGCGGTTTGGGGGGTGCAACCCGGAGCGGAGGCGGCGGAGGAAAAAGCAGTAAGACTGACGCGGAGAACTACAATTGCGGCTATGCCCCCCAGAGTAACAAGGAGCAGTGACCGGGACAGGCGCATACTCAAATCAATTTACATGATGATACCCGATAAGACAAGATGAACTTGCATGGTACTATTAGCTTGATTATGCCAAATACGGAAAATCCGGTCAGACTATCCCCGAACGAACAGGCTGTTGTCGATATACAGACTCAAGTGTTGGCCGGGCTGGATAACCGGGGGGTGATTTGGCAGACTGCGGCAGCTATTGTGGCCGGATACCGTATCAATATTGGGGAAGATGCCACAGCTTTTTTAAGAAAGAGACGGAAAGTCCCGACGGCTCATTTTGTTGACTGGGAGGAAAGGGTGGAAAGTGGAGAAGTCTTCGGATCGAAAGGCAAGATAAACTTCACGCCCGACGGAGAAAAAATAATCTGTCATTTATGCGGTGGGGAATTTGACACTTTATCCGGGACACATCTGAATGCTCACGGGTTGGAAGACGGAGATGCTTACAGGGAACTACTGGGCTTGAACAGAAACCAACCGCTGGCTGCTCCCCGCTACAGTGAAAGGAAAAGGGAAACTGCATTGAGAATAAATTCCGCAAAATATTTTTTTGATACGGGCCACCGTTTTCAACAAGGATATGACCAGCGCAGGACAAAGCCTAAAAGACCGCAATTTGTGATAGAGCACCGCCAAATTTCCGATAACAAAAGAGAGAAGGGTGAAATTCCGCCAAGTAGATCTGGCCTTCCGCCGAATTTCAGAGCCTTAAATTACGCGGGAAGATTTAATCTGTACGGTAAGTCATACTTTTTCAGTAAAAAGGCGACGGGGCCCGTGGAAATACTGAATATCACTGACAAGGAAATTACCATCCGGGGTACTTTAAAAGACGGCAGCATACGGGAAAGAAGTTATAAAAGAAGACGTTAAAAAATCCCCGAAGGGGATACAGACGATATGCATTTTAAGTTCAGCGGGTGACGGAGATGAGGGGGTCGAGCTCGCCGGTGGCGTAGATAGTAACCCGGTTATTGGTGGCACTGACCGAGACTTCATATCCTGTCTGGTAAGCCGTGGTGCAATCCGTAACCGGGGTACCGGTACCTACCTGGGGATCGACGGGCAGGGCGGCCAGGTAATCGGTAACGACGTCGGCACAGATATCCGCTTCAACGGAGGGGTCGGGGGTGGCGCTTCTCTGGATGGGCATAGGGGTCGCGGCCACCTGGGCCAATCCTGCAGGTAGAATACCGCGGTTGTCCGCTCCGAACTGATGAATGGCGTTCAAAATGGAATTGACGTCACTGCGACGCTTGGTATCGTTGGACTGGGCAAATTGGCGGGCGGGGTTGATAGCAATCAGCGTGATGGTAAGAAGGACGGCTAGTACTCCGATGACTACAAGAAGTTCGATGAGCGTGAAGCCTTTTCTAAACTTGGGCATTGTATATATGCTAGACCTTTTGAAAAGTGTTTGTCAAGGGGTAACCCTGCCGGTGGTGATAATGGCATCGTATTGGGTGTCGGTGCCTTCCCTGGTAGTAGCATCGGGATAAAGGGATTGGACGACACCGGATATCCATTGGCGGACGTTTTGCGGCAACTCTTTGGAGAATACCATCTGGGTTACGCCGGTATTGACCCGGGGGGAATTACCGGTCACCAGGCTGGTGAATCCGGCTTCGCGGAGTCTGGCCTCCACCGCTGCTGCCTGACCGGCAATTCCGGATCCGTTGAGGACCTGGACCGTAGTTTGACTCAGTAACTGCGCTGACGGAGTGGCCAACGGAGCCGGAGTAACAGTCGGCGAGGGGCGGGTGGTAGGCTTGACTGCCGCGGGAGTGATCCTGGCTGACGGACGGGCCCGGGATTTGGGTTTGGTGGCCGGGACCACCAATAATAAGTAGACCATAACTCCGAACAGCACCATGAAAGCCAGAGAAAAAATAACCAGAGGAATTTTGTAGCGGTTGACGAATACCTGCTCTTTCTGGTGGAGCTCAGTTATTTGTTCCGGCGGAGTGGTGAAGCTGTTTTCGGCCAGATAGTCAAGTTTTTTGTAGATTACCCGGCAGGATTGGGCGGAAAATTCCTTGGGAGCGTTGATGGCTCCCAGCACAAAATTGGGGATAACGGAATGAATCCGGAAATTTAACTGTTCAAAAACCTGCTCTATGGTTTCGTACAGATCCCGGTTGATGACCGCGAGTTTGTACCCGGCGGGAATGTGAAAAAGTTTGGCGCTGACGGTGGGAAAGGGTACAGTGTCGATAAATTTTTGGGTCTCTTCGGGGGTAGGCGGGACATTGCCGATATAGTTTTTTTCAAAATAGACCATTTCCGCCAGGATTATGACCAGGGGTGCCGGTTTGAGCTGGCTTTTCAGAATGAATTCCTGCAGTTTGGCGGTGAGTTCGTTTTTGTCTTTTACCTCCAGGTCGGAAATCATGGCCGGGGTCAGGGGAAAGACAGCCGGGGCGGAAGTGGCATGGGTACAAAAAAAGATTTTGTCCCGGGAGACATTGATGACAAGCGGAGGGGCAGGTTTTTTGGCCATAAATTTGTTAGGGAAATACCTCGGACCACGAGGTAACGGTAAGTATTCCCCCGTTGTAACCAGCGACGACACTGATACTGCGGGTATAATCCCCCAGCGTACCGGTGGCGCCAATATTGAACGGATCCGAGCCGGTTACGGTAATTGTGGCAAGACCATCCCCTACTGTCAATGTCTCGCCGGTGTAGCCCGGGTTTCTTAACAGGCGCATGAGAGCGTTTTCGACTCCGGATTCGGTAACTGCCAGGGTAGCGGACATGCTTTCCAGAGCAGATGCGGACCGGGAATTGGCGATCATAACCACAATGGCCGCGGTGCTGATGATGACTGACATGGCAATAAATACCAACAGGAAAATGAGGGTCTGACCGCGGTGCATATGATTTTTTATCGTAAAGTAAAGGTGGTAGATAAACTTCTGGTTTCAAGATTTTGATTGAAAGACGTGGTCCGACCGGTAAGAACGATGTCCAACCGGATGCTGGGTTTGGAGTTGAGATCCCCCAACCGGGTAACGGAAAATCCGGTTAACTGGGTCCCGGAAGAAGTCAGGGCGGAAGTAACCCCATCGACTGTCAGCGTCAGGGAACCGGATGAAGCGCCGTAAGTGTGATTGACACTATTGACAGTGATAGCGAGGCTGGAAGAAATTTCACCGGCCGAGGCGGGAGAGGTGACAGCTGTGGCCCTGCGGATGTCGTGACCAAAACGCGATAACAGATATAACTCATCCTGCTGAACCGCAGATACCGCCCGGGATTTGAGCTGGGTGTCGAGAACGGAAAAAAAGATCTGACCGAAGATCACCAAAAATATGGACATCAAGGCCAGATAAATCAAAAGTTCCACCATGGTGAAAGCGCGGCGCATAGAATCAGGGCGAGTAATTAACGGAAACATCATAGAAAACGGGGGTGGCATTCTGGTCTGTAGTGGAGAAAAAAACCTTGTACCTGAAACAACGGCCGGGATTTTCGTAACCGATACCGTCGTCACTGAAAGGAATAGCGGCGGGTGAAGTGAAAAAAGTGCCGCTGGTACCGTCCGGGCCGACAAAAACAAACCCGGCGTCGTTACAGCCGTCACTGCCGGCATCGGCGACAGCGACCTGAAAATTAATATCGGACTGATCCGGCCGGATGTAATTGGCGAAAAAACGGTTGAAGGCCAGCTGATACCCCAGATCAAAAGTCGCGGATTCGTAGGAACCGGAAGTAGAGTATTTTCCTCCCGGGCCGCCTTCGATGATTTTCAGCTCCGTGCCGGCATCCCCGGTAATAATATAGGAATAAGCATCCCCGTCTGCTTCTATCACCGAAGCCACCCCGTTGACCCCGGTATCGATATTCAGGCCTCCGCATTCGGCAGGAGCGGATTCGTCGGTAATGTTTATGACCTGGTATTCCTGACCGCCGGTACCCACCAAGACGGCCTTGTTTCCGGGAACCACGGTGATGCCTTTGGGGCTCATGCCACTGGCTTCATAGCTACCCAGGACAGGACGGTCACCGGTTTTGGTGGAAATGTCCAGAATAAACATTTCCCGCTGGGATGAGGAAGCGGAGGTAGCCAGATAAGCCCGGGTGGCGGAGAGGTTGATGTAAACATCCCGGCCGTCGGTACCGTCCACATTAGCCTGTCCCACAACCGCCAGTGAGGCCGGGTTGGTAACATCTAATATCTGCATCTCCGTACCGGAAGAACCTGAAACAGAGACGAAAGCATAATTACCAACGACGATGACTTTGGTGCCGGTGCCGGCAAGAGTAAGAGCCCCCAGTTGGGGCCGGGATCCGGAACGGCTGGAGAGATCGAAAGTGCGGAAAATATTATTCTGGGTCATATAGCCCACATTGCCGGTTACATAAACACTGTTGGCGTCGGCCTGACCGGCGGCATCGAAGTAGCCGGCTTCGGTATAGGGGGAGGCAGAAAGAGCGATAATTTCGATTTCTTTATCGTTAGTGTCCGTAGCCAGGTAGGCATATTCACCGTAGCCGTTGGATTCTCCGAAAATATCGTTTGTCTTGAAGCCGTCGAAAGTGCCGGTGATGGAGGCGGAAGGCGGATTGGTATTGGCAATGAACACGTCGGCAAAAGAAATGCCGGAGGCATTTTCCCCGGTGCCGGCAAATGCCCGGCCTTCGATAGCCGTCAGGGCATTGGCGACACCTTGGTTGGGTAAATCCAGAGCAGTAATAGATAGATTGGGATCGCACCACTGACCGGTGCCGCCGGAGCTGAGGGCAACTTCCCCGCCGGCGGTGTTGGTGATAGTGGTGCCGATGCGGGCTCCGGTAAGAAATTCGGCTTCGGTAGTTTGGATGTAAGCGTCATTTTCCAGATAGCGGGTGAGGTAGGCGGAAAAACTTACGGAAGCCGGCATGGGGACGGACCAGGAGACGGTATGGGTAATAAGCTTGGTGGAAGGATCCAGGTTGCCCCCGGTGGTGACAATTTCTCCTGAGGAATTACGGCGGACATCGGCAATAGTGAGCGACCGGACAAAATCGCCAATTACCTGTGTGCCGGGAACCAGTGTCCAGGTACCGGAGCTGGGGACCGGATGGTAAGTGCCGTTGACGGCAAAAGTCGTCCAGCCTCTGGCCCGGACGACCCGGACGGCTTCGAAACTTTCAGTAACCAGGGCTACGGCGGTCGTCCGCTGCCGGGCGTTTGGCTGGCCGGTGCGGGAAGCTACCAACCCGGTTAACAGAGCCGGAAGCAAAATGGAGGTTAGTCCCATTGCCAGGACAATTTCGATAATGGTTTGGCCCTTTCTTTTGATATTCATGGTTAACTAATCGGCTGATACGACAGTGCCGAATTGATTCAGGACAACCGTTGCAGCCACTTTTTCCAGGGAATCGTTCAGGGTAAAAGTCGCCTGGCCGGGAGAAAAACCGGAAATCTCGCCGCTGCCGGCCAAAAATACCACGGATGAGCCGGGGAACCCGACGGCGGAAAAGTTCTGACCGGGATCCAGATTTATGTCAAAATTTGCAGGATCCGCGGCCGAAAAGGATACCCCCCTGAACAGAGTATAACCGTCCGAACCGAAATAAATGCCGTATCCGGCGGGGGGAGCGGCACCTTCGGTATCCCCGGACATAGCTTTCAGCCGCTGGGAATTAAGATCCGTTAGGATAACGGTCATGGCGGAGGCAAAAGACGAGCGGTTCCGAGAAGACAGGAGACTGACGCTGGAAAAGCTGAGAATCACGGCAATTATTCCCAGGGTGATAAGCATTTCCACCAGTGTAAAACCACGCATGTCAGCGACCCCCCACCTGGCCGATGAGACCATAGATCGGGGCGATAATAGCCAGCATCATCGCGCCGACGCTGACGCCGACCAGAACCAGCATCACCGGTTCCAGTATGGCGGTGAAAGCTTTGAGGGCGTTGGCTACCTGATAATCCAGATATTCGGATATTTCCTTCATGGACTTGTCCAGAGTCCCGCTTTTTTCGCCGGATTCAATAAGCTTGACTATGATGGAGGGGAAGTAGCCTTTGGCGGTACGGAAACCATCCGAAAGACGCTTTCCGGACATTACCATGTCCCGGGCGGAGGAGATGATTTTGGCAGTACGTTTTTTGAAAACCACTTCCCGAGTGAGATCCAGGGCGGAGGTGATGGGCAAACCGGAATTCAGAAGCAAAAACATACTGCGGCAGAAGCGGGTCATGTCAACCATTTTTATGAGGTTGGAGACGAAGGGCAGGGAGAAAAAAAATTCCATCACCAAGTGCTTTTTGCTTTTGTAAAGGACTATTAGCAGCACAACCGATAAAGCCATACCTCCGATCAGGGCCCAGGTATAGTGGAGCATAATGTTGGACACGAAAATCATGATCCGGGTAGGCAGAGGCAAATCGACCCGCATACGGGAAAATACCTGCGATATTTTGGGAACCACGTAAATCAGAATCACTAAAAGGACAAGAATAAACACCACCATAATTAACACCGGATAAAGAAGGGCAAACTTTATTTTGTCCGTGAATTCCATCTCCTGGCGTATGTGGGTGCGCAGATCCTCGAGAGTGGTTTCCAGGGTACCGGCTTCCTCGGAAGCCTTGATGAGGTTGACAGTCACCTTGTCGAATGCGCGGGGATAGCCGGCCAGGGAGGCGGAGACGCGTTTGCCGGACATCAGGTCGGTTTTTAAAGATTCGAGAATTTTTTTGGGATTGCCTTTGGAATCCTCAAGGATGGAATTGACGGCATCCAGAATGGGAATACCGGCACCCAGCATGGTGGATAAGTTGCTGATCAACTCTATTTTTTCTCCATTGGAGAGCGAAACTTTGGATACGGCAGCCATGGTTTGTCAAGTCAGGAACTCGGCTTTGGTAACCCGGAGAACTTCTTCGACGGTAGTAACGCCGCGGTTAATTTTGTCCAGACCATCCTCCAGCATGGTTTTCATCCCCTGTCCCCGGGCGGCTTTGGCGATGACATCCGAATCGGTTTTTTCCACAATCAGTTTGCGGATGGGGTTGGAAACTTCCAGAACTTCGAATAAGCCGACCCGGCCGGCATAACCCGTGAACCGGCAAGCCTTGCACCCCTTGCCGCTATATATAGTAATGGTACGGGCAGAGCTGAAAACCGCTTTGACTTCCTCGGGCGGGAAATTCCTGGCCAGTTCTGTCAGCGTCAGCTCCTGACTCTGTTTACACTGGTTGCAGATGCGCCGGACCAACCGCTGGGCAATGATAATGGTTACGGTCGAGGCTACCAGAAAGGGTTCGATTTTCATATCCGTCAAACGGGGAATGGCGGTGGCGGCATCGTTGGTATGCAGGGTGGACAGCACCAGATGACCGGTAAGGGCGGCGTTGACGGCAATACCGGCAGTCTCCGCGTCCCGGATTTCCCCTACGAAAATGACATTGGGATCCTGGCGGAGAATGGAGCGCAGACCGTTGGCGAAAGTGAGGTTGGCTTTGGGATTTACCTGGATCTGATTGGCTCCACGGATGCGGTATTCCACCGGGTCCTCGACAGTGGTGATGTTTTTCTCACGGGTGTTTAAAATTTTCAGAACCGAATAAATGGAGGTGGTCTTTCCGGAGCCGGTAGGGCCGGTAGAGAGAATCATGCCGTAGGATTTGGAATGGGCCGCGGAGACTTTTTTGAGATCTGTCTCGCTCATTCCCAGCTCGGCAAAGGAAATTTCCCGGCTGCGGGTGGACAGGAGCCGGAGGACTCCTTTTTCACCTTCCACCACCGGGACAATAGAGACGCGGATGTCGATGGTTTCCTCGTCCAGGGCGCTACGCATTTTACCGTCCTGGGGAGCCAGATGCTCGTCGGTTCTGAGGTTGGAAAGAACTTTGATACGGGTAATAATCCGGTCGTGAAGAAATTTGGGAGCCCGGACCTGATCCTGCAGAAGACCGTCTATGCGGAAGCGGATCAGACTGTCATCTTCCTCCGGCTCGATATGGATATCTGATGCCCGGGCCTGATAGGCGGCATCTATCAACAGATCCACGATTTTGGCTACCGGAGGGTCTTCCAGCTGAGTCTTTGTACTCCAGACTTCCTCTTTCAGGAGGTCGTCAATCATTTTCTGCAAATCTTTTTCGTAAGCCCGGAGGATGCTCAGGATGTCCAGGGGAGTGGCGTAATGAGGCAGGATTTTGATCCCGGCTTTTTTGGCCAGCATCTCCAATACGTCTTTTTGGGTGGGATCGGAAGTAGCGATTTTCAGACCGGCGGCATCCCGGGCGAAAGCAATGACCTTGAATTTTCTGGCCAGACGCTCCGGCACGAGATAAAAAACCGGTTCGGGAATAGTGAGCTTGTCCAGGGAGACAAAAGGAACCTGGTAATACTTGGCGATGGCCATCCCCAATTGGGTGTCGGTGGCCAGGCCTTTTTCGACGATCGTTTCCTCCAGAGGCCGGGCGGTGGTAACGGCCTGAGCCATGGCGTCCTCTAAAAGCTTGGAATCCACCAAGCCGGCTTTGAGCACCAAAGCTTTCAGCTGGTCATCGGGCAGGGCCATACATATACTATAAAACTCAAAGCTCAAAAATCAAAATACAAATCAAATTCAAAACTCAAAACTCCCTACTTATAACCAATTTTTCTATCTTCTTGGTCAAAATTATAATCCTTGAAATCCATAGCGCCAGATAAGAGTCCTATAGTTGTTGTGAGGTTGTAATTCTGTTAAAATATACGGGTTATGTGTATTACCTGCAGGAGGCTCTTATGTACCGGGTACGCAAGAGGCTCCTATCTCAGAACTTTCTGATTGACGGGCAGCTGGTCAAACAGCTGATCCGCAGGTCTTCTATTGATAAACAGGATCTGGTATTGGAGATTGGTCCCGGGCAGGGAATTATCACCCAAGAGCTTTTGGATAATTCCGGGCAAGTGCTGGCTATTGAATTAGATCCCGATCTGTATAGCCGATTATTGCTGCGGCTTGGACATCAAAACCGCTTGAAACTGATCCGGGCAGACTTCCTCCGTGTACCTCTTCCCAATAAACCCTATAAAGTCTTCTCAAATATTCCATTTAGAATCACCGGTGAAGTAATCCGTAAGCTCCTGGAATCTTCCTACCCGCCTAAGGACGGCTATTTGGTTGTGCAAAATGAAGCGGCTGACAAGTTCCTGGTTAATTCTTTTGGTAATACTCTGGCGGCTATTCTCTACTTCCCATGGTGGGACATAAAGATTGTCCATAGGTTTGACAGAGCCGATTTTTCTCCCCAACCTCACGTAGACTCTGTTCTGCTGCATATAAAACCCCGATCAATTCCATTGGTATCCGGATCTCAAGGGTTGTATCGGGATTTTGTATCCCGGGTTTATCAAACAAACCGATCAGCAAAATTTATCCCCCCTGATACATGGATTCACCAATTTCAAAATCTTTCCTTTCAGGAAGTGAAAACAATTCAGGGATCTTTTGCCAAGCTTAAGAGAGAGCAACAGGGCCTGCAAAAAATTCATCGCACCCGAACTGACAAGAATTGGAGAAAATTCAGAGTTTGAGGAGACGGCCGGCAAGAAGGCCGGCGATGACTACCACTCCCCCCAGTATCAGCATGCGCAGGCTGTTTTTCAGAAGCGGGGTGCGGGAAATGGCGGAATTGATACAACCCAGAAGAAAAAGAGCTGCCAAAGAGAAAATAATGGACAAATTCAATGCCTGAGCCCGGGGGAAGAAAATATAAGGAAACAAGGGAATAAATCCCGATCCGAAATAGGAAATAAACATGATCACCGCCCCGGGGAGAGAATTTCCGGAAGCGATGGCGTGGTGCAGCTGATACTCGTTGGCCGACTGGTCGGAGAGGAAACTACCGATACCCATGGACAGAGCTTCGATAAAAATGAGAATAAATCCGGTGGCGATGATGGCCGAACTGCTCATTTGGGCGCTGGCGATACCGCACAGCAAACCTACGGAAGAGGACAGGCTGTCTTCCACGCCAAAAGTAAAGTTTCTAATCAGAGATGATGAAGTCTTCTGGGCGCCCCCGGCAGACATACTATTAGTGTAGCATTTTTCAGGTTCTGCGTTCGACGGTGATGGAGCATTCGCCGATGAGGGCAGCGATAGCCCCGACGGCGGCCAGAATGGGAGCCAGGACGGTTCCGACTACACCCAAAGTCAGAGGAAATTCCATGACTGTCTTATTGTTTTTATCTTTGATGATGATTTTTCTGACGTTTCCCTCCCGGACCAACTCCTTGACCTTGGCTATCAGTTTCTCCCCCTCGACTTTGTAGGTTTCTTTCTTTTGGCTGGCGGCTTTTTTGGCAGGCATATGTATATTGGTATTATATACCTTCAATCAATAAGGGCAGGTAAATCTTTGGATGCGATTATTACTTTCTTCCGCAACATAAAGTCTGCCAGAGGAATCATAAGTAAGTCCATTGATACCCCGGAATTCCCCGTTACCCATACCCGAAGCGCCAATTTTCGACAGGAAAATCAAATTGGAGGAAAACTTACGGATCCATTGTTGGTCAGCGTCGGTGACAATGACGTAACCCTTGGGATCTATGGTGACACGGCGCATAAAGAAATCATCAACGGAATTATTACCCACCCAACTGGTGATATAAATTCCCGAGGAGGTGAATTTTTGAATGCGTTTGTTGAATACATCGGTGACATAAACATTATTCCGCTTGTCGACAGCTATACCCACCGGACCGTTAAACTGGCCGACAGCGGCACCGGTTGATCCCCATTTGGTTAGGAAACGCCCGTTTGAATCAAATTTCTGAACTCGGTCGTTACCGTCCGTGACATAGATATTACCGGAAGTATCGAGTGCCAAATCATATACATATTCAAACTGACCATCACCTGATCCGGTCGTGCCCCAAGAACTGATGAATTTGCCGTCCGGATCAAATTTCTGGATGCGATTATTTCTCAGATCACCCACCAGGATGTTCCCAGAGCTGTCAATTGCCAGACCTGTGGGGTAGTTAAACTGGCCGGGACCATCACCTATTGATCCCCAGGACTTAAGGAATTTAAATGCTGAATCAAATTTCTGGACCCGGTAATTTTCTTTGTCGGTGACATAGATATTTCCACCGGGATCAACTGCAATTGAACTCGGCCAATTAAACTGACCGCTGGCACTGCCGACTGATCCGAATTGGTCTTTGTATGAACACATCAAGAGTTCTGTACCGGGAACCGGAAGAGCCGGCAGATCTGATAAAAGGTTCGGACGGACACATAACTGCAATTTTGTATTCGAGCCAAGCGTCAGATTTGTGAGCGCCGAAAGCTGAAGGTTTTTTTTGGCGGCATCGAAATAGTCCGTCGTCCCTGATTTATAGAAATTTTCCAGAGGTAAATATCCTTCGGGATAAGTGGCGGTGGACGGGAAGGTATATCTTCTGAAAGAAGTATAAGTACCGGATGCACAATTGTCTGATTTTCCCAACTGGGCAGTGGCAGTCTGACCGCTTAAAATACCATATTGGAAATATGCCGATACCAGTTCGTCTGATTTTTTCATGAAATAAAGATTGTAATTTCGTTGTTTGGAAACGATTTGTGAAGCCACATTACATTTGGAGACAAGGACTTCCGTGGCGGGGTACGAGCATAATGGCGGCGGGGGCGCCAGGCTTCTGACAGCCCGATAAACGTTTATCCTGCCTGAACCCAACTTGCCGATATAATCCGGATTCAGCGAGTTCAGAGAATCCGCATTCGCCGTAATTTTAGTGCTGATAGCTTTGGGAGTCTGATTAGGACTCAGGGAGAACAACAGTCCTGCCAAGCCCGCGACATGCGGAGCGGCCATGGATGTGCCCGTTAGCCCGAGATAGCGCCCGTTTTTGTTAAAAATACCACAAAAAGCGGAATATTTACTCCAGAGAAAACCCTCGGAAATGGTGGAAAGAATCGCATCCGAAACCGGATAGCGACAGGGGTTTACATAATCGGTTTGACCACCGGGAGCAGACACGTCCACCCAGGATCCATAACTGGAATAGGTAGCCTTGGTGTCTGTTTTGGTGGTGGCGGCAACGCTGAGCACGTTATTATATCCTGCCGGATATTGGACTTCGTCAATCCCGCCATTACCGGCAGAGGCCACTACCAATACTCCCTGAGCGGTAGCCCAATTGATAATATCCTGGAGAGACTGCATATACCCCAGACTGGTACCCCAACTATTATTCAGAACCCGGGCTCCGGCATTTACCGCATCCCGGAGAGCCGGAAGGGCGTCCGAGACATAACCCGAACCCATATGATTTAAGAACTTTTGGGAGTACAAACGGCATTTGGGACAGACACCGACAATACCTAAACTATTGTTACTGTTTGCGGCGATTGTGCCGGCTATATGAGTACCATGGCCATAATCGTCCAGAGGGACAGAATCTTTGTTCACATAATCGTATCCGCCGACCACTTTACAACCAGGTCCAAAACAACCACCCAGGTCCGGATGGGTATAATCGATACCGGTGTCGATGACCGCTACAATAATGTCACCTGATCCCTGGGTAATACCCCAGCCCTCAAGGAGCCGGATATCGCTTTTTTTAGTGCCTCCTGTCTGACCAAAATTCGCCACCGCCCATTGATGACGCAGCAGGGGATCATTCCCCATAACCACATCGGCGGTAGCTAGATAATCCGGTTCAACATACTCAACCAGAGGGGATTTTTTCAATTCAGCTGTGACTTCAGAGACCGGGATTCCTTGGGAGAATTTAATTTTGTAAACCCGGGACAAGTCGAGAGATAACAAAGCGGCCTCATCCAGTGTACGTTGCCCGGAAGCTAATTCACGGGAAAATCGGGACCTGGTTTTCTCCAAATCAGCATCGGGGTCTGCGGTATTTTTAAATATTTTTTCCACATGGTCCACAGGGAATTTCCGGTGAATTTCGGACAATGGCGGGGGGATGTCGGCCGGTTCAAGATCGGAGTAGTTAACCTTTGATTTTTCAATATCCAGACCGGTATTTTGTCTGGACGCAGCTACTCTTAACGTTGGGGCATGGGGTTTGAATCTTATCAACACCCGATCAAGTGCATATACGGGCGTTTGGACACTGCCAACTTCCTGGCTGGCCGATATGCGGTTCATTCTCTGTTTTTTTTGAACTGTTACGGTCAGCAATCCCAGGGATGTAACAAGGGTTACCAAACTTAGTATCTTTACTCGATCAGAAATCCCGGTAAATAATTTCATGTACTCCGAATCTGATATAACTTTATGTGTAATCAGAAGTGGATGCAAGATCTATTCCGAAATTAGGACGGATCGGAGGTCGCGAAGAACTTCGGCGGTATGAGTTAAGGGATTGACCTGGTCATAAACTTTGAAAATATCCCCGTCGGGATTGATGACCACGGTCATGCGCAAAGTGCCCTCAAATTCCCGGCCCATGAATTTCTTTTGCCCCCAAGCGCCGTAAGCTTTGATGGTATCTTTGGAGGTATCGGCCAGCAAGGGGAAATTCAGATGATGTTTGCCGGCAAACTTGCTGTGGGAGGAAACGGGATCTTTGGAGATACCAAAGACCGTCACCCCAAGTTTTTTGAATTCCTCTGCGGCGTCACGAAAAGAACAGGCTTCTTTGGTGCAGCCGGGGGTATCGTCTTTGGGATAAAAATAAATAACCACCCATTTGCCCCGGTAGTCGGTAAGAGTATGAATTTTCTGATCCTGGTCGGGCAGGCTGAAATCGGGAGCGGGCATGAGATTATTATAGCTTACGATGGTAAAATTGGAGTATATTGGGGGATCGTCTAACGGTAGGACGACAGACTCTGAATCTGTTAATTGGGGTTCGAATCCCTGTCCCCCAGCCAGTAAGGAGAAGAAAGAGGTTGGGAGGTAGCGCTTTCCGCGCCCCCGCCTTGCCGGCAGGCAGGCGCCTCCGCAGAAAGCGCGTCAAATCCGCCTTTTTTGAAACTTGCGGACAGCCGCCGATCCTTTAAAAAGAAGTTCGAGCCGACAGTTTTTGCCATGATAGATAAATCATGGCAACTATTTTTTGCGCGCGCGATTTTGTGCGCTGAAAGCGCACTATTTATTCCTTGATTTTGGAGTTGAGAAGCGATTTTGTTTCGATAAGTTCGTTCTTTTTCTTTTGATAATCTTCGGGGCTAACAATTTTGTCTAAATATCCCTCGAGCAAACGATCTGTTTTTTCCTCTGTTTCTTTTAGTTGCAGTTGATAAGTTGAAATAATACCGGACGATTTCCCTTTTTCGCTGTTTGCGTCTTTATCCGCCCACTCGAGAAACTTTTTGGCGGCGTGCGGCGGCAATGATGCTCGCAAAACAATCTCTTTTAGTTGTTTTTCAATTTCCCCTTTATCAATATATTTTTGCGAGCAATTACCCATTTTCTTGGAGCAGCGATAGTAAATATATTCAGCGGTTCTATTGGTTCGGTTATAATACTTGGTATGTTTTTCCGCCGTAATTGCGCCGCCGCATTCGCCGCACTTCACCAAACCGAGAAAATCAAATAAGTGTTTATTGTTTTTAACTTTTCTTGTTTTTAATTTCACTATATCTTGACATTTATCAAAAAGTTTCTTTGAGATTAAAGGCGGGTGATTGCCTTCGTAAAGTTCGCCGCAAAATTTCATCACTCCGTAGTAAAACGGATCGGTCAAAATTCTTTTGACTTTATCCAAATGAAGTTCATGGCCGGACTTGTTGAAAATTTTGTTTTGGTTGAAAAATTTGCGGATATCAGCATATCCATAGCCGCCGGTAGCAAAAAGCTGAAAAGCTTTTTGCACATACTTGGCTCGTTTTTTATCAACCTCTATTTTCTTATTAATATTTATATAACCAAACTGAGCTTGATTTGGCCACTCACCGCGGCGAAGTTTTTGACGATTGCCTCGCTTTACATTTTCGGAAAGATTATCCACATAATACTTTGATTGTCCAAACGCGATATTGAGCATAAATTTTCCTTGGGGGGTGTTTTCAAACCAGAATGAGGGAAATTTTAGATCAAGCAATTTTCCGGTATCTAATAAATAGATAATCTTTCCGCCGTCAACAGAGTTTCTGGCTAAACGGTCTGGATGCCATGATAAAATTCCATCAGCTTTTCCGTCCTCAATTTCTTTTAGGACTTCTGCAAATTTTTCTCTGCCTGGTTCTTTGGCGGTTTTACTCTCGGTAATAAAAGAAACGATCTTTAATCCTTCTTTTGCGGCGTGTTCTTCAAGTTCGGCAACTTGAGCCTCAATGGACAAAATTTGTCTGTCCGGTTCATCCGTAGATTTTCTGCAATACGCTATATATTTAATCATGGTTGCTTTATCTCTTAAAAGTTCTTTAAACGAACGATAGTGAGCAGTCCCGATTATTCATCGGGACAATTTTTGCGTTTTTTCTTCCTTCTTTTTACGGCGGCTGTCCGCAAGTTTCAAAAAAGGCGGATTTGACGCGCTTTCTGCGGAGGCGCCTGCCTGCCGGCAAGGCAGGGGCGCGGAAAGCGCTACCTCCCAACCTCTTTCTTCTCCTTACTGGCTGGCGGTTTACGAAAAATGTCGAACTTCATTTGATTAGCTCGGCCTTCGGCCTCGCTTGCTCCAGCGCGGCGCCCCCACCCGCCGCGCCTACGAAACTGTCGGCTCGAACAAGACAAAATACAAGAGTATTTTGTCTCAAAGAAAAACGCAAAAATTTTAAAGAACTTTTTATAAATCTCAAATGGCCGCCCTGGTTGTACTCAGAAACCTTTCGGGATCTGTCCAAGACGGCCATTAAAAAGCCCGAAGGTTATTTCTGAGTACAAATACAATATACAAATTTTCTCAAAGAAAAACGATAGCGCCTACTCAAATTTCCTGAAACCTGTATAATTAAGGTGAAATATGACAATAAAAGAACAATTACATAACGACCCAGAAATTCTAGACGACATCGACCTAGTTCGTTGGATTGCTGAAAATTTGCCGATACGATTTATAGGTGATGAGGGACTAAAGCAGAAATGCACAGTGTTTAGCGAAGATGAGTTTGGAAGAGAAGAAATGATGGAACTAAGCGAGGTTCTTATTGATACTCTTAAGAAATATCGAGCAAAAGCTGGTATGGGAAGAGGTCTAGCGGCCAATCAAATAGGTATTCCCAGACGAATGATTGCTGTTTGGTTAGGTGATGAACCGGAAGTATTTGTTAACCCAGAAATTGATAGTACAGAAGGCAAGGGAAGTTATTGGGAATCTTGTATATCAGCAGGAACTTTACTAATCGGGGAAGTAATTCGTCCATGGAAAGGAAGGTTTTCATATCGTGATCTAAGTGGTGGAGTACACACAATCGAAGCAGACGAAAAACAAACAAGGCTTTTTCTCCATGAGATTGATCACTTGGATGGACATAATTGTTTGGAAGCATATACACCGGGTACTACAAAATTTGTCCGAGGAGGGAAAGAAGAAATTTTTAGTCACTCGTTCACCAGAACGAAATAAAATTCTCTAAAAACCAAACGATATGAAAAAAGCAGAATTAGAACAAGTAAAAGAATTTAAGAACAGCGATTCATGTGTTGCGTTAGAGTACCCATTGGACGATAAGGATATAAATGCCGCTGTTATTAAGTTAGACGGTCGTTATCCTGAAAGAGGTAGAGCAGTTAATACCGATTGTAAAGAAATGGGTTATGTTATCGAGGGATCTGGAAAATTAGTTATTGAAGATAAAACAGTTGAACTAAAAAAAGGCGATGTAGTTTTGATTGAGGCTGGAGAAAAATATTACTTGGAAGGAAACCTGATAATGTTCGTGCCATGTACGCCAGCATGGACTCCAGAACAGCATAAGCTCGTCCCATAAAATATTTAAATGGCTTGTGAAGCAAGCCAAAAATCGCGCGCCAAAAAATAGCGGAGGCGCGGCGGGGCTAATCAAATGAAGTTCGACATTTTTCGTAAACCGCCAGCATGAAGAATTTATATACATTGTGGATGATTCCGCCCCCAGAAATTAAAAAAGTTCTGGAGGATGTTATTCGTGAGTTGGGTGACAAATACAAAGGTCCTTATTTTGAGCCTCACATGAGCCTTATATATGGCGATCACCAGATGAAATTGAGAGAAAAAATTGCTTCAGAAGTAAAATTGCCCGCGAATTTATCTTTTAAGGTGAAGAAACTAGTTGTTACCCCTTGCACCAATGACCCGAAAGACTGGATACATCTAGCTGAAATCAATTTAGCTTTTGGGTCCTAGACCGACATGCTCAGCTCAGATTCCAGCGAGGTGACCGTGGTCTCTAGAAAAGCCCATGGTTTCCTCATAAGTTGAAAATATTTTGTTGGACATTCGTACCACACCCTCGTTGTCCGGGGAAATGTCTTGAAATAGGCCTTTTTTATGAGTTATAGGGACAAATTCCAGATAAAATTGTCGGAATACTGAAGCTAGCGTTAGAAGTTTATGAGGAAATTGAAAAATTGATTCCTGTTATTCTTCCACCATTTCTAAAAAGGTCACTTACCAAACGCTTCGATCAAACTATAATAGGCTGGTTTCTTTTTATATTCTCTATCAAATAAAAGTGGCGCATCCTCATTTCCAGAGATATAATCGATCCAATTTATCTTATCAGTAACGCCCCAGACCACCAAAGCCTTAAATGCATTAACGCTTAAGGCGATTTCCAAGATCTCCTTATATGCTTTTGCTTGCTCGACCAATTTTTCCTCGTATGATCCAGTTCCTTTTTGTATTGGAACGTCCATTTCAGTAATATGGATTTCCAGGCCAAGTTTTGCAAATCTTTCGAAATTTTTTCTTACACTATCCATATCCGGAATGCCTGGGAACCATTCGTCCGTTCCCAATGCTCTATGCATTTGAAAACCTATCCCATGAACAGGTATATTTTTTGACAATAAATCTTCTATCAATTTGTAAGTTAAATCAGAACGGGTATTCATTTCATCTATACCAAATTCATTTACAAAAAGTTTCGCTTGCGGGTCTGCTTCATGAGCCCACTTGAATGATTTTTCGATATATGAAATTCCAAGCATTTTAAACAAAGGACTTTGTTGATGATTTCCATCAAAATCGTATTTTTCATTTATAACATCCCATGCATAAACTTTTCCTTTATATCTCCCTGCAACGGTTTTTATATGTTCCTCAAGTTGTTTTTCCATTTCCTGCCTGCTTTTTAGGTTGTTAAACCAATCCGGCATCTTTCTTGAATAGACTAAAACATGGCCTTGATAAGCCATCTTATTATCAATAGCAAAATTAATTAGCTTGTCTGCTTCTTCAAAAGAATATTGATTTAAAGCGGGATGGATTTTCGACCACTTCTCGCAGTTTTCGGAGGCCACCATGTTGAACTCGGAGGAAAGTGTATCCTTATACTTGGAGTCCTTTTCTAAAAATTTTGGCTGCACCGCCGCCCCCAAATATAAGTTACTCTTTTTAAACAATTCAACTAATTTCATCGCAACTCCCATATTATCATCAAATTAGTTATAAGAGGTAGCGGGCGTTAGAATCCTTTTTCTATCCCCGACATGGGATTCGGACCAGACGACCCTGTAATACGATTAGTGCGCCCTTAATGAAGTTATTGTGCTGTTTTGGATGAAAAGTGGAAATTGAAACAGGTTAAATAACTCTCTTTTTTCTTCCGCATTTTTATTAGCAAGGATATACTTTGAATAATCTCTAATATCCCAAACTTTTGAATTCGGATTAATATCTTGTTGTAAAAATAATGCTTCTCTCATCCTTTTGAATTCTTCCAAGCCTTTCTGGATTTTATCCGTTAAAACTAATTCTTGCGGATGTGCTATATACATAAAGTTTATGAGCTTAAGTAAACTTCTTTCTAATTCTTCCTCTGAGATATAAGGTTCTTTACAATTATGGTCAATTTGTCGTGTGCAATGATAATAAATATGATATTTTGGTTCTTTATTCAATCTTTGTCTAAATCTATCCTCTCCGATAATACTTGCTTTGCAGTTAGCACACTTGAGAAGTCCCTTGTAAGTAAACACTTTTGATCCCCATTTGGATTTAAATGGGACAATTAGTTTTTCCTGTACTCTGTCAAAGATTTCCTTCTCCAGCTCTTTCTTGAGCTAATTTATAAATGTTCAAGTTTGGTTTCATCATAGCCACATCACATGAGAAAATAATCTGGTCGTAATTGATACCTGGAATTATTCCCTTCTTTAGAAGAAGGGGCAACATTCCTTTGTAAATATTTGATAGCATTCCAATTTTGTATTTTGACTTGACCCTGAAGATCAAATCATGAATTTCATTAATTGGTTGGTAATCTGACACCCAGGAATTCAAAAAATCGTAGTCAGAGGCGTTCTTTAAATCATATCTTTGGATGCACTTACCCCAAAAATCCTTGGCATCCAGAAATCCTTCGGTAATTGGATCATGGTTTTCATCAAACACATCTCCAATATCGTCAACCGTTATATTGAACTTTGATGCGGCAGTTTGGAATACCTTTGTCCAGTCCAACAAAACCCCACCTACATCAAAATAAATAAATTTAATTTGTTTTACCATATGATTCTTGATACGCCGGAACAATCGCAGCAAATAAGATAAGCAGACCGCCTAAATAAACATTTACTTTAAGTATTTCACCAAGAAACACAAATCCAAAAATTGAGGCAAAGATTAGTTCCATTGGCAAAATTAAGCTTCCGACTTGGGCTTCAACTTCTTTAAAGCCCTTAATAAGGAACAATGAGGATAATATACCAGAAAAAGCAAATCCGATTATCCAAAGCCAAGTACTAACGTTTGATATTGGAGGCAACACCTCGTGAACCACTATCAATCCCAACAAACTAACTGAAAGCGTAGAAGACCCATCCAACAAAATCATTTGCAATTCCGGATAGTTGCCTGAAACCTTCTTTGTTAGAGTATTCCAAAACCCGACAATTAAACCACTCAGCAAAGCAACGAAAACATATACACTTGTTATTAAAGTAATATCCGAACGATATATTAGATATAATCCGATTAATACTAAGACTAAAGAAATTAGTTTGCCAAAGTTAAAGTTTTCGTGGAAGAATATTTTACCTGACAATATTCCTCCTAAAATCATGGTTGAATACAAGAGAAAATATGTTATTCCTACCGGCAGATGTGTAAAAGCTACAAAAGTTAGAACTGGTTGAAAACTGGCAGGAAGAATCCAAGTCAAAAACCACTTTACATCTTTACGCTCAATTTTCTTCCAGGTAACTTTTTTTAAAAGGAAAAGTGATAGCAAGAATGTACACAAAATAACGTATCTCACGGCTCCTTGAGAAAAAGCTCCGAAATCACTCGTGTTTCTGGAGAAAATTCCAAACAAGCCATAAATTATGGTTGATATTATTAAATATATATACCCTTTTAATTTATTTTTTTTCATCAAGTAAATAAAAGAACTAATCCGACTGTTACTCCAAATATTCCTATCAGCTTTCTAATACTCAAATCGTCCTTAAAAAAGTATGCAGACAACAAGGTGAGAAGCGAAATACTTGAGGCATTGGCAGCATTAACATAACCAACATTAGGTGCTAAATCAAATCCAACCTGCATGAAGTAATTAAAACCGGAAGCAAATACTCCTATCATAAGGAGTGTAAATAATTGATTTTTGGAAATATCGTTAATATTAACTTTCCTTACCTTTATCTCACTTAGGATAAGAAAGGTAACTATTACCATTGAGTAAATTAATCTTGTTAAAATTGGAACACCTAGATTCAGTAAATACTTTGAGCTTAAAGCCAGCATCCCCCAACAGAAAAATGCTCCGATTGTGTAGGGTAACCAAAGCTTGTTTGAGTTAGATTTTTCTTTACTTCTATCAACCATGATCAAAGCGGAAAAACCAACTATAAAAATAATCGCTATTACTGATTTGGTTGACAAAGGTGCGGAAAACAGAAAAATCGACGCTATTGCAGTAAAAACTACGTAACTTTTAGATATTATCAAGCTGTATCCGGGGTTAGGAGCATACACAATTCCTTTCAAAGAAAAAACATTACCCAGATAACTAAAAAATATTCCCTGAATGATAATTATGAAGTATTCCAGGGGTTTTAACTCAAAACGGACATTGGTATTCATAGAAATAAACAGATACACAATAACCGGAATCAAAAACATTGCCAAATTGTTTAACTGTTGAGGCGTTTTAAGCTGATTGCTTTTCCTGACAAACAAATACAAAACAACAGAGCTCAAAAACATCAAAATACTCGCAATAATCCAATTCATAATCGTAATTATAGCTTTAAGTCATCGGAATAAGAAGTATGTTCGGTCAATTTTGTTATACTTCAAATATGTCAAACAACAAAAGCCATACGATATAACTGAAAGTTGGGAGAAAGCTGGGTTTTATAGAATACGGAGATCCAAAAGGGAAACCCGTTTTCTTTTTTCATGGTTGGCCAGGTTCCAGATTTTCCGGGAAAGAAACAGATGAAGCTGCTAAGAAAATTGGAGTAAGAGTGATATCAACGGATAGGCCAGGAATTGGACTGTCTGATTACAAGGAGAATCGTAAACTTCTCGATTGGCCAGACGATGTAATTGAGCTGGCAAATCATTTGAGAATAAAAAAGTTTTCTATAATGGGAGTTTCCGGTGGTGGACCGTATGTTGCTGCATGTACTTACAAAATTCCGACAAGAGTTATAAAAGCAGGGATAGTTGTCGGACTAGCTCCAGTTAATGTTAAAGGTAATTTAGAAGGAATGGCTTTACAAGGAAGACTGGGTTGGGCTAATTACCACAGATTTCCAGTTTTGCGAACACTCGGCACACTGGGTGCAGCAATTCAATTTAAATATTTCCCAGCTCTTGGACAACTTATTACTTTTCCTACGAAACAAGATCGTTTAGCGTTTAACGAAGCAGTTAAAAATAAAGCTGGTGAAGAATCAGGTGTTAAAGAAGCGTTCAGACAAGGTATTAAAGGCCCAAGTGAAGAATTGAGAGTTTATACGGATGAGTGGGGATTTAAACTGAAAGATATTAAGGCAAAAGTATATTTATGGTATGGAGCAAAAGACAAATGCGCCCCCTTGAATATGGGTAAATACTATAAATCTCAAATCCAAAATAGTAAGTTGTTCATCGACAAAGACGGAGGTCATCTTGCCAGGTATAACTTCGAGGAGAAGATTTTAAAGGCGCTGACAAACTAAAATTAGTTAGTGTCAAAAAATCGCAAGCAGATCAGATTATATTTATTCACCCACTCCTATTCCGGAGAGAAAATTGTCTTTAGTCTTAAACATAAATATAAGGGTAAAAAGTTAACAAATATCATAGATCGGCTCTCCGTTATTTTGAATTTTAATAACGACGACTTTACTGATTACGTAATGTTTGACAAAAGACCTAATCTGCCTTATCGAAGGGTCCCTAAAGCACTGCAACTTTATCTGGAAATTGAAAAAGAATTGATTAAGATCTCAGAAGAAAAACTGGATGAGTATTCAACAACAACTGAAGATTATCAAGGACAGCTTCTTTGTCCTGCGATTGAACGAGCAGTAGGAAATTTCCTGACCGATGTTAAAAACGATAATAGATTTCAAATGCTAATGGAGGAAAATCTTAAATCAGCTTATTACACCTACTATAAAGTTGTTGATAAATACAAATTACCAACAATGAGAACAATACCCTTTTTATTAAGAATCATTTCTTGACTATATCAAACCACATCAAGAATAGTAGACGAAACAAATGCCTTTTTATACTGTCTCAAATGTCTCAATTAGCCTCGGTTGTGATACACTTGGAGAAAGTGGTTATGGGATCGAAAGGTTCTAGACCGAGCTGCTCAGCAGAAATGAACAATAATTCTATAAGTAGAATAAACAAAGTCTTTGATCTAGGAGTCATATTTTTATTAATTTCGGGAAGTTTGTATTTTATTTATTATTCATTATCTGCAGGTAAACTGATTTTTATTTTATTAAGTTTATTAATATATCTCATTAGTTATGGTTTAAGAAGATTAATTGCTAAAAATAACGCTTATTCGGGATTTACAGAAGTAGGAATATTTTTTATTTCCTTTTTGTTTTTGGCATATTCAATTACTTTATTGAACTTAGATAGCAATGTGAGAAATTATCTCCCAGATAAGATACTGGCAGGATCCTGGAGTAGCTTTATTTTTTTAATATTTATTTCGGTAATACCCTTAAAGGATAAGATTATTTTTAAGTTTGTAAATATATTAATTATTATATTTGCATTAGTGCTTCTAAACATATACAGCGGTGCCATAAACAACTACCTGCAATCTATACCTTGGTTATCAGGATTTATAATTGGGAGCCCTTTGTTTTATTTACTCATGGTTTTACTAGGATTAAAAACCAATACAAACTAAGCTAAATACTTAGGGATAGAATGGTTCCTGACCGGCATGCTTAGCAAAGTGGAAAATGGCGAGTTAGCGATTCAACAAGCCATGCAAGAGATTGTGGAGAGAGTTGCTATAAACTGAGGGAAAATCACCCATGCAGGAGCGAGCCCACAAGGGGACGGTATCAGGAATCCCCCATGAATCCCATTGGTCCCGACGATGGGCATTTAGCCTGATAATGTCCTCAGGAAGGTATTTCGACAGTGTTTTAATTTCGTGGTTGAGAGCTTGTTTCTGATGAGCAACCGGCGTGGGGGCTTGAAAGTATTTTATATTGATTTCGTGAGGATGGATCTGTTGATAAATATGCAAGGCGGATCTTAATAAATGTTCTGTGCTGGTGACGATGACTACTTGGTCAGGTAGAGGATTTAATTGCTCGAGCATTTGGGTACCATGGGCCATGGTGTTTTCTCCTTCCGGGAGAATTACATCTCTGATCGCATCCTGACCAATACCAAAAGCGGCGGCAACTTGATGCATGTTTTCCACCTGCCAACGATAGCCATTACAAATAAGTGACGGCTGCGGATCTCCCACTGCTTGGGCGGTCTGGGAAAGGATCTGATGGAGACAACAAGCGACACGGGATCTGGCGGCATTAATAGCGGGGTCGTTATTACTTAGGATCATTACTGAGTCATAACCAAAAGGGATACGCCGAGATTCGGTTTCCATGATCATTAAAGCTGAGGAAATGGTGTGTTCGACGCCTTCATGGGGCAGAGTTAAATCATGTCTGTAAGCCGCATCAGGAACAGGGGTCGGGTTGCAGGTCATTCGGATGAGCTCAGCTGTTGAGACATTGCTGACTTCGGGGATTTGACCACGACTTTGGACTACAGTCCAAATCCAAGTGTTCTCCTCTTTTTTCCACCTCATGAGCGGTAGTTCGAATACAGTTCCTCCGGAAACTACGGCTGGTGAAGCCATAAGGTTAAGTTCCTTTATATGGACATCCGGACTAAGAACCGGATGCTTATTTGAAACACGGAAGTCAAACCATAGGCTGTAAAGATATGCCAGATTAATTTTTTCTGTATCTAGTGCCCAAGAGTCGGGATAGCCAGCACCACCCATTTCAAAATGAGAGACTCGAAAATGAGTCATTATTTGCTTAAACTGCTGGGCAGCGAAATTATTGAAACCAAATTCTCGTAGTTTTAGTTCAGGGTAAATATCGGGCCATTGACCGTGATCTTCCCCTTCCAGATCTAGTTTAAGATAATCCGACATGGCTAGATTTTACCTTACTGTACCAGCTAAACGCATGGGCACAGATCAATTTACTTCTCGATTCCAGCTGGATACTCCAAAGGCAATAAATGCCCTTTATGAGAAATGGATATAGCTGATTCAGGTCGATCTTGTAGTTGACGAATAAGTCCTTTATGTGCAGCATACAAGTGATGATAAATTTAACATCCAAAAAATCAGTAAGTGAAGGCACCCATAGTGATTGTTAATTGCAAAGTGATCTTTTTGATATAGAGTAAGCTTACAGGAGTTATAATAATGTTAAAAATCAAAGACGAGGGGATAATTTTAGAGAAAACAAATCTGGAATTTGAAGATAAGGCTGTTTTAAATCCAGCCTGTATTCAGGAGGATGACGTGACTCACATGTTCTATCGGGCAGTTAACCATGATGACATTTCTTCCATAGGTTATTGCCAACTTAAAGACAAGAAAGTTGTAAAAAGACTTGGGAACCCGGTCCTTTTTCCCGAATTTGATTATGAGAAAAAGGGGGTAGAAGATCCAAGAATTACATATTTGGACGGAATCTACTATCTGTTATATACAGTCTATGACGGCAAGGACGCTCTCATCTCCTACGCTACAAGCCGTGATCCTGTTAATTTTACTAAACAGGGTCTTATCTCGCCGAAAATTTCCTACGATGAGGCAGAGGATATCTTTCGTGGATCGGGAATTAGAGAGAGATATATGATGTTTGAGAAACTTGTTAAGGAGAGAGTAGGAAGAGACGTTTTACTTTTTGAAAAAGATGCCTCTCTCTTTCCTAAAAAAATAAATAATATGTTTGCACTGTTACATAGAATATTACCCGGGATTCAAATTATTTATTTTGAAAGCTTTTCACAACTTACCGATAATTACTGGCGCGATTATTTCAAAAATCTTGGCGATTATATTGTGCTTGATCCTCTATATTGGTTTGAAGGCCGCAATATCGGTGGCGGTTGCCCTCCCATCGAAACAGAAGACGGGTGGCTGATTATTTATCATGCGGTGGAGGATACCCCTTTTGGAAAAATCTACCATGCTACCGCAGCCCTTCTTGATCTTAATAATCCCCTAAAGGTTTTAGGGCGATTGGCAGAACCACTGTTTTCCCCAACGGCTTTCTGGGAAAAAAGCGGCGTTACAGATAATATTGTCTTTCCTACCGGAGCAGTTGTAAGAGACAATAGACTTTACATTTATTATGGGGCTGCAGACACGGTAATTGCTGCAAAATCCGTTGATCTGTCCGAACTCCTGACCGAGCTTAAGAGCAGGCCTCAATAGTTGTGATAGCATTCCTTTCCACTTTTCCACCGCGGCAGTGCGGAATGGCCACCTTTACTGCCGACCTTGCCAATTCTGTTGATCAGATGTTTGGGCCGTTTATTGAATCCAAAATTGTCGCAATGAATACGAATGACATAAGTCATCTGCTTTATTCAGACAAAGTAATTTTTCAAATAAGTCAACCAAATGAAAGAGACTACGTTAACACTGCTTACAATCTCAATCAGCTCGAAAGGATAAAACTTGTCAATATTCAACATGAATTTGGTATCTTCGGAGGAGAATACGGCTCACATCTGCTTCTATTCTTGGAAAAACTTCAGAAACCGGCTGTTATCACCCTGCATACTGTTCTACCCAATCCTAATGAAAGAATGCTGGGTGTTGTTCAAACGGCGATGAAGTATTCGAAAGGAATGATCGTGATGACTAATCGCGCAAAGGAGTTGCTCAAGAGCGATTACGGGTTGGATCAAAACCATATCCAAGTTATTCCTCACGGAATCCATCATGTTCCATACAGGACCAGTGAGAACGCCAAGTCTAGTCTCGGATTTTCCGGAAGATTGGTTCTTTCCACTTTTGGACTTCTGAATTCCGGTAAAGGGATTGAATATGTGATTGAGTCTCTTCCACCGGTAGTGGAAAAGTTTACAAATGTTTTGTTCCTGGTTATTGGTGTCACCCACCCCGTTGTTCTGAAGCAAGAGGGAGAAAATTACCGTAATTTTCTTATCAACAAAGTTTATGAACTTGGCTTAAGCGACCACGTTCTTTTTTATTTTATCTTTCCCCTTCTTTAGACCCAAACCAAGCTGTTTCCGGGACTTTGTCTTACGCCTTAGGTAGCGGCCGTCCGGTAATATCCACAGCCTTTGCCCAGGCCAAAGAAGACATTACTGACAATGTAGGAATGTTGGTTGACTTCAATAAACCACAAGCTTATACCGATGCCGTCATCAAATTATTAAGCGACGATGAATTGCGTCTGCAAATGGGTAAAAACGCTTATTTCCGCACAAGATACAGGACCTGGCAAAATGTTGCCCTTTCTTATCTGAAATATTTCTCACAATTTGTGCCGGAGCTGATCCCGGGACAAAGAAAACTTCCACCCATAAAGCTAGCGCATTTGGTTAAATTGACAGACGATTTCGGTGTTATTCAGTTTGCCAAGCTTACGGAGCCTGACAATTCCTCCGGGTACACTTTGGATGATAATGCCCGCGCCTTAATTGTTGCCACCCTCCATTACAAAAAATTCAGAACTCCATTTTCGCTAAAACTTGCCTACACATATCTAAACTTCCTTTGTCGGGTAATCAAACCCGATGGTTACTTTAACAATTATGTCGGTCCCAACCGCGCTGTTGACGAACAGAGAAATCGTCAGGAAAACCTGGAAGATGCCAGCGCCAGAGCCTTGTATGCTCTTGCCCAGGTTTCAACCAGCAAACAAATCCCCAAACGTTTAAGAAAACAAGCTCATTCCATCTTTGAAAAAAGTTTTCGGAAAAACGTGGCTTTCTCCTCACCCCGCGCGATTGCCTCTTACATTAAAGCTCTTAGTCTTTTGCTTTCGAAGTGGAAAGAACCCAAGACCCTCGCTGAACTGATACACCTTTGTGAACAACTCGTCACTTTATACGACAAGACTCACACTCCGGAATGGGAGTGGTTCGAACCTTATTTAACATATTCAAATGCCATACTACCGGAAGCACTTGTCCTCGGGTATAAAACAACTGGCGAGAAAAAATATCTTGAAATAGCTCAAAAAACTTTCGACTTCTTAATTAAACATACCTTTAAGGATGACATTTATATTTCTATCGGCCAAAGCGGCTGGTTTCCCAAGGAAGGGGAAAGACAATATTTTGACCAACAGCCCGAGGACGCCGCTGCCACTGTAGAGGCTCTCAATACCATGTTCCAAGTAACAAAAGGGAAGCACTATAAAGAGTTGGCACACAAGACATTTAACTGGTTTCTGGGGGCCAATGTTCTTGGTCAGGTCGTATATGAATGGTCTACAGGAGGGTGTTACGACGGGGTGGGTGAAAAATATATTAACTTAAATCAAGGTGCCGAATCTACTATTTCTTATCTGTTGGCCCGCCTTTCTTTAGAGAGTTAAAGCCACTAGTGGCTAGCGGGAAAGTTTATTTGCCGACTGATACCCCAGCGTAAAGACTACGTGTTTTTGGCAAAAAATTCATTGAATGGCTTCAGATATTTTTCGTCAACATGGGGAGGATAAATGTTCCTGAACAAAACCTGTACCTGAACTTCGCTCAGACCTTCCAGCAAATTTGTAAAAGCCTGAGGATGGGATAAAATATCCCCGTAATTTATTCTTGGAGTGATAGCTTTTACCAACTCCCACACTCGACAATCGGATTCACAATTCGGATCACTGCATGGTTTTCCGGTTAAGGAGCAAGCTCGGGTTTCAGAAAAAGGCATAAAGAAATTAGATGAATTGTAGTTCTTTCCGGCCGGGAGTCAACTGTTAGAGATAGTCTTTTTTCCAGAAGATGATCCAGAGGACGGCGGTAATACCCAGGGTAAGCAGGATGATAGCGAGAAAAGCGAGGGGATGATCGGACAGCGGCAGGGGCACATTCATACCGAAGAAACTGGCGATGGCGGTGGGGATGGTGAGAATCAGGGTAACGGCGGTGAGCAGTTTGACAGTGCGGTTTAAATTGTTGGAAATAATGGAAGTGTAGGCTTCACGGATATTGGTAATAGCCTTGATGTTTGACAGACATAGCTTTACCAGCTGATTGGTACCGATCTGTAAATCCTCCACCAGATCCTGATCCGCTTCAAATAATTGAAGATACTTACCGGATAGCAACTGGCCGAGGGTAATGGACAAGGGTTCCAGCGAAGTCAGAAAGTCATTGAAGACGGATTCAAAATTGATGAGCTGCATAATGTCCTGGTTGGAAATATTATTCATGTCCACGGTGTAGTTTCTGACTTTTTTCCTAATATCATTGACCATGTGCGAATAGTCGGAATTTATTTCCAGAAGAAGCTGGATAAAAAGCTTGGTCTTTTGGGTAGTGGAAATTTCCGACCGGGATTTTTTGATCCTTTCGGCAATATTCTGGTCATGCCCGGAAACCGTAATGAAATAATCGGGAGTCACCACAATCAGCAGGGGGGCGGTGTGGATCTGGCCGGAAATATCCTGGGGGGTACGGATGAAGATATAGTCATTGCCGTCTTCGCGTTCGATACGGGAGACTTCGTAAGGATCCAGGGCATCTTTGAGGGTCTGAAAATCAAGTTTGAGTTCCGCGGCAATTTTTTCCAATTCGACCAGGTCGGGGTCGACGATATTTATCCAACAGCCGGGTTTGTAAGTATCTAACAGCCTGAGTTCCGTACCTTTGAGGCTTTTGAAAAATATTTCCACCATGAGTTCATTCTAACAATACCGGGGCGGTAGTAGAATATTAAAATTAATGCAGGAGACATAATGAACTTTATCTCCGAAGGCCTATAAGGTAAGATAGGGTGATATGAGCTGGAAAGATATATTGATAAGAATAATGCCGGATTACATGACGTCCGGTAGAAAGAACGAGGTTGAACGCCGGTACGAGGGATTGGACCCGAAGTTGAGGAGAGATGCGATTCACGGTAATGAGCAGGAGGCACGAAAAGCGTTCAGTGAACTTGGAGATGACACTACTTTACCTGATGGAGTGATCACGCTTCTATATGAACAGAGAGTGTTTCAGCAACAGGCTAACGATAACGCATCGAAAGAAGGCGGATTAAAGGGGCGCAAAAAACGGAAGCCTTAACGGTATGAGGTTAGAGGCCAGGGTCGTTTTCAAAACCAAAACTGCCGTCGATGACTCCGCGGCTTCGAAGAGCTATTAATCCCCTATAAGTTTCCTGCGGATGATATGCATTGCGATTTAGTATGTTTGGCCGGAAGGTCAATTCCAGGGGGATCAAAGCCAGCTGACGAATTTCCCGCCGGTTGACCTGGGATGGCGGATCGAATAAAACCGTGCCGTCATCAAGACGTCTGGGATTGTCCAACACAAAACGGTCAATATCGACCATAACGCCATATATCAAATGTCCCCGATCTGCTCCGTAATATTCCCAAGACCAATGAAGATATGACATTTCGTCCGGATCTACCTCCAAGCCGGTTTCTTCCCTAAGCTCTCTTATACCAACATCGCTGATAGTATTGTCGGATTCGCTGACTTTACCGGCGGGAACGCCCCAGGGCATTCCCGGTTTTTCTGCCTGTTGTACGGCCAAATAATACGCCGGGGTATCATTTTGCATGACTATAACCCAGACAGCCACGGATGAGAGATTAAATACAATTCTTTCCTCCCCGAACATTTCCAGTGGACAGGGAGGCCTGATTTCCACTTTCATAGGGGTTTCGGGTTATCCTTCCTTGAATCTGCGCCAAAGTCCACGAATCGTGATATCAGGCGAAACCTTACCTGTTTTGTGGTCGACCGGCACATCTATTAATAAATCCGGATTTTTAATATGTCCCACATTTTTTTTCATCACTCCCCGCTCATATACATAGCTTCCAGGGTCTGTTGAGTCCCCTTCGGCCAACACTTGAGTTCTTGGATGTCCCGGAGCACGAAATACCCCCCGTCTCGTATCTGTCCATTGTTCAACCCTTATCGTATTTTCATCAATGGGAGACATTTGACATGATATTACATTCATTTATCGGGATTGTGAAGACTGCCGGTGGAAGGCGCATGCAGGCATTCGGCAACTTCCGGATGCGTCGCAAGGCCCAGACAGGAAATTACTCCCCCGGCCGTGCGATGACCGGGTCGGCGCTCATGCAGTTTGACTGAATGTTTGTTTTTGAGAAATGGCTGGCTAGGAGTGTTAATGTTTTTGTAAAGCTGGCAATGTATACATCCGGCCATAAAAAGAATTACTTCTTTCAGTTTTTCAGAATTAAACCCTCTGGCCGAATCAGTGGTTACTTCAACAAAAAATTTGCCTTTTTTACGGTCAATACCCGTGTAGTAAATATCTTCCGGATTGCTCATCTGCGTGGTATTTTACCCTATCTTTGGGGAAAGTCGTGCTGATGGAGAGTATAATCGTCACGCATGGCAAATACGGCAATTGAATATTCCGAATTTATGCGGGTGAATTGTTATCCCTGCGAAATGAAGGAAATTACAAATGACGGAACCAGATTGTACCGGGCATGCGATAAAAACGGTGTACCTAAATTTATACAAGACGGTTTTTGCCTAATCGCGGTCGTACGGGGACAGGCGGGAACGATGACTAATGAGGGATTTGTTAAAAAAATCGCTTGAAACCTGGTCCTATTGCTTCAGCTCCGGACCTGGCCTAGACTTTGGGCGGAAGCGACAGGAGCGATAGTTTAATATATTGAAAAAAAGCTTATAATAAGTGATATAATAGATACATGGCCTGGAATAAGGAAGTGGAATCCATGTTTGTAGTTTTGAACTGCCGATCCTGTGATAACAATGTATTACGGAATGGTGCTTTCAGGTGTCAGGTCCGAAAGGCCGGAAAATTCAGGCGAAAGGGGGAGTGTGTTTTTGCAACGGTGAAAGATCAGCCGGGAAAGATGACATTCAAAGGGTTTATTGCATACGAGACAAGTTCCTGGGCGGGATTTTAGGTTGTGGCTTTTTTATACCCCATATATTAAAAACTTCTCCGGAATCAAACTGATTACTCTGCCTTCCCCGTCACCGCGCTATGCGGCCCTAAGTCTGCAGGCCAAATATACCCTGTATCTCAAACTTCTACCGCAATTGTAGCCTTCACATACCGGAAGTGTGATGTTGATTATTCCAGGGGGCCCATGGGGAAGGAAGCCTGTGATATTTCGTTGGCTAAATTTATAACCGGTACCCGGGTGCGGGCCCGGAAATCGTAAACGTAAATCTGCTGGGACCATTGATTGTAGTAGGAAACTTCTGACACAGACACCCGGTTGTTATCCAGCCATCGGCCGCAGTATGAATACTGCTGTCCGGAACTGAGTGTCTTTTTTGCCGCCAGATCGTAAAGGATATAACCGAAATATCCGGAACTGCCGTTTCCGAAACACACTTTGTTACCGTCGGCATTGGCTATCACTTTTCCGGCATATTCGGCAGCCGTCGCTTCCGTATCCGTAATATCCCCGGTAATTCTGTTTATCTGCATTAAATGGACGGGACAGCAGTCCTCTTCCGGTATCCAAAAAAGATAATTATTGTTATTGGCCGGATATGCACCGTAGCCGGTATCTACTTCCGCCAGTTTCTCCGCCTCCGGCCAGATCCGGTAAATCCCGTCGCCCATGCTCGCCTCTAATGTGTCGTTATTCCACCAGACCCCCATCTCCCCGTTCAGGTCGTCCGGAATTGTCCCCTGATATACTACCTCTGCCTTGATCTCTTCCTTATACGGCTTACTTGCCGGCATATTCGTGATCTTTACGACCGCAAATTTGTCATAAATTACCGCCGCCAGCCATTTGCTGTTTTTATCCCAGGATATCAATTCATTGTCCGGATACCTGTTTTCCGGATCTTTCATTACTTTCCAGATTTCCGCCAGAGACTCCCTCTGGACAAAATAATCCGAAGTTTGTTCCGTAATATATAACTCAAAGGTTTCCACCCCCTCCCGGGCATAATCGGCCAGGTATGCCAGGTACTTCCCGTCCGGTGACAGTGTCCCCACATCGATATCCCTCCAGATACCGCGCCTTCTGTCCGGCGTCGGTTCAATATCCTGGCATTTCGGACACGGCTCGCTGACCTTAACATTTTTCTTGATATTTAAGGCCAAAATCCCGTACCCGGCCCAAAGTATGACTGCCGTCATCCCCGCCAACACTACCACCTTACTCTTCACAATCATATTTTACCAAAACTGCGTTGGTTTATAATGTACCCATACTGGTATCTCTGCATGACGGTATTTGCGGAAAAGCTTTACGGAAAGACCGGGGCCCAGATAAGTGTTAATGATGAAAATGAGGAATTAGCGGGGTCGGTGTTTGTAACTGAATACGGTAAAAGAGTAAAGATTGGTGATTTGCATGTGAGACCTGATTATCGGGGTCATCAGTTCGGGGTAGAGCTTTTACGCGAGGCTGAATTATGGACAAAGCAAAGGGGTTTTAGAGAAATATTCGGCAAACTGATACCGGTGCCGGGTGGTGAGAAGGCTTTGTTGGACGCGCTGAAAAACCAGGGATATACGATTGATTACAGAACCGGTATCGCCAGAAAAAAAATCTGAATTTTGTTTGTTAGAATGGATGGTAATGGGGGAGTTTAAAGTAATCGGGACTAAGACTCTGTTCTAATCGGAAAAAGTGCAGGTAGACAGGGAGACCATCTCCCTGCCGAACGGAAACCAGGCGGAATGGGATTTAATGGTTTACCCCGATTTTTATGAGGCAGCGGTAATTAAAGACGGGAAAGTACTAATGACCCGGGAATGGAGGCAGGGACCGCATAAGACTGAGGAAGAAAATCTGGCCGAACTTAAAAGGGAACTTAAGGAGGAATTGGGAGTAGAAGGCGGAGATTTCGAAAAAGTAATCCGGTTTGCCCAAGGAGAAAGACTGACCGGATTTTGTACGGTGTATTTCGTTACTAATTTCAGGCTGTCCGAAACCTCCCGGGACGCCAACGAAATCCAGGAACTCATTGAACTGTCCATAAAAAATTTGTATCAGGAACTTACGGCGCACCACACCGTCATGCCGGAGACCCTCCTCATCGCCAAAATTCTGGAAGAAGAATTGGGCTAAAGGGGTATATTCACCGCTTTATTTTAACAAACTGAGAACGAAGAGGTTATAGGTTCTAGGTTATAGGGATTAGGGATTATTAGAATTAATCTAAATCCTGATTGACCTACTACTCTTGTGATTGCGAAGCTTCCGGAAGAAAGTATTGGTTAGGATCCGGGGGAGTTAACGAAGTGCCGCAAACCGGCCATTGGCCGTTGATTGACTTTGGAATTCACTAATGGAACCAAAGGACGTACAAAAGGACATTCGGCCAGACAACGGCTGCAGTGTTTTCTGACATAATATACATTATCCCCGTTTTTCATCTGTAAAACACTTCCGGAAACCTGAGCTTCTTTTAGCATTAAATTCTTGTAACATTCGGGGGGGGCGGAGGTCAAGGGCGGGATGATATAATCGGGGTATAAAAACGATTTTGGTGGATGCGGTAGAAACCTTCGTCCTCGAAGGAATCGGGGTTTATCATCCGCTTTATAAACTTCTGGAAAAATATCCCAATCGGAAAATCATATTGACCAACGCTGATGACGCCCAATTAATTGAATTCGGGCTTATCGATCTGCCTTACGAACTTTTTTCTCTGAAACACAATCCGAATAAGGAGGACTCCGGGTACTATAAGCAGATGATGTAGTGTATTTTGAACATAATCCAGAGGCGGTAATAAGTGCCCAATCGGCGGGGATAATTTCATATCATTATGATCCCGAGAAAAAGGATTTGGAGAGCTTGAAGGAGTTTTTGGACAAAAACACTACCAGTTAATAAGGACAATCCTTTAAGGATAATCCTTTGGGACTATACAAATTCCCGTGGTTAGCCTGCACACACCGGGAGTGTGAAAGCTAAATACATTGGCTAAACCTTGTGGTATATAATACTTGAAGATTAATAATTATGGTTAAAAAGATTATCTTTATTGCTCTGGCAGTTTTGGTTTCGTTCCCACTGCTATATCTCCCCGCCAAGGCCAAGAATGCTGATCCACCGGACTTACCGGATTCAGATCTACCGGAAAATAACGGCGTTTACCCGGTACCAGGCCATCCGGAACTTAAACTTCACGTTCTTTCCCATCCCGCCCGGGGCAGTCGACCTGCCAAACCTACTCCTACTCCCACATCCGCTCCGGTTTTGAATTGCAGTCTTGAAGATCCCGATTCTTCGTCGGTCAGCGGTGTTACCGGCTGGTATCTGCCCCCAAGTTTTTCTTACCTTCTCAATTCCTCCAGTGTTCCTGCCTCTGTCGGAGCTGAAAATTTAACCTGGATAGCCCAAAACGGTTATTTGCAGTGGGCTGAGGCTTTGAGCGGACAGGTATCCGTCAGCTTCGCTGGTCAGACCTTATCCACCCGGGCGAGGCTGGACGGCCAAAATATCATTACCTGGGGCAGGGCGGCAAGCGGGACTTTGGGGGTGACTTACATCTGGACCTACGGCGATGGAGAAGTTGCCGAGGCAGATACCATTATGAATAAAGGTTATGCTTGGAGTTGGTCGGATCCCGATACCTGGCACGGATCTGTCTGCGCTTACCCCGGATCGTATGACGCCCAAAATATCCTGACTCATGAATTGGGCCACTGGTTCGGAACAGATGACGACTATGATCAGGAGTTTGAAAATAATACCATGTATGGTTTCGGCGACGTTTTGGAAACCAAAAAGGATACGCTCACTAATGGGGACATAACTGCCGTCCGTTCCATCTACCAGTAAATTGATTTCGGTCATTGGGATTAAATGATTACTTTATGGAAAGAATAAGAGGGAGGTTTTTAAAAATTTAATTATTCAAAGCGATACTCACCAATTCAACGAGTATCTAATAAAAAAGGGGGGGGAAACAATATATGAAAACAGAAGTAACAACATCTTACGGTCCGGAAAGCCGGGATGATTTGGCTCACTTTCTATTGGGGTCTATATAGAAAGAGATAGTTCTTGGGAGGGACCGGGTACTATAAGCAAAGGGCTTGGGGGCTGCTAGTTAATAAGGTCGATCCTTTAAGGATAATCCTTTGAGGCTATTTCAACTTCGTAAGTTTTTTATTGTCCGTAACGAATAACCACAATTTTTCGGGGTCATATTCCCCATCATCCTGTGAACCGGACACGACTACAATTCTGGATCCGGATTCTATATTCGCGGAATTATCCAGCATAAAATCTATAAACTCCGCAATTTGCTTCGGCTGGTTGGTCTGGTTCCAGTCAAAATCTTTTTGGTTATGATGAAGACTACGAAGCAGGGGCGTATCCACATAACTGGGAAGCGCATTTATGACTTTTACATCTTTATTCTCTGCCGCAATGGTTTCGAAATAGTTATTCAGCGCGGCTTTTGAACTCCCGTATAGTCCGTCCGGGAACCTGTCTGCCAAAGAAGAAATATTAATCACTATCCCGTTGGTTAATTTCGGAAACAAGGCAATCGTGAGTTTAATCGGCGCAATAAAATTGAGTCCGAAAATCAGATTAAAATCCCTGTCTTTGAATTCCAACACTTTTTCGTGAACCGATGTACCGGCATTATTAACCAATAATCCGATAGACTTCTCTTCAATTTGGTTTGGGACATTTCTGATATCGCTTTCGTTCATTAAATCCGCCTTCAGCCATACAAACTGCGGGTTACCGATCCCGGGAGGCGTACGGGATATTCCGTAAACCTTAAATCCTTTCTCCAACAGTTTCCTGCTGATGGCCTCCCCAATTCCATAACTGGATCCGCTGACTACTGCGACTTTAATCATTGTGGTTATTGTACCAAAAGGTTAAATATGTCGGTTCCCCCTGAGATAGTATAATAAAATATATTGTGATTACGGTCATTACAAAAATTATTAGAATTCACCTGCCCCGGCCAAGATACAAAATAATTAGTGAAATTGCACTGCGTTGGAGCCCCCGGCATTATTCTGATGAAAAAATTCCACAGGAACATATCAATATTATTTTCGAAGCACCGCGGTGGGCACCTTCAGGCCACAACCATCAACCCTGGTATTTTTATACTGCTAAAAAGGGTACCGGTATTTATGAAAAACTTTTTTCTACTCTTGACGAATACAATCAGTCCTGGGCTAAAACCGCTCCGCTTCTGATTCTTGCCTGCGCGATTACTTCTAATACTGAAGGAAAAAACCCTTATGCTTTTTACGATCTTGGTGCGGCCGTGCTTTCCCTGATTTTGCAAGCGCAGTCTTTGGGATATTATTCCAGACAAATGGCTCTTTTTGATAAACAAAAGGTGAAAGAATTCTTTAAATTGGACAAGAATCACGAGCCCTTTACGATCATCGCTATGGGTAAAATCGGCGATTACACAAAAGCTTCAAAACAAGTCATCGATTATGAATTTGATCCCAGACCCCGAAAAACCGATCTAGTGAAAGAATTGGAAACCCGCTTGTGAGGACCTGAACCTTTTGTTTTTTTACAGGGAGTAAAATACGGAGATGGCGGCAGGAATTTCTTAATTATTTACGGACGCATTTTTAGCCTTTATACAGTGCTGTTTGCCAATGCTATAGCTGCCTGAGCCTGCTGGATCAGCGGCTCGCAGCCAAGTTTATCCGGCCAATGGTTCCCGGCCATCCTCCCCCGCATCCCCGACTGCATGGTGCGTTTCCGTCGGCCACAGGACACCCTGCTGAAATTATCTCTCCCATATCTAATACCACCAGTTTTGACTTTCCGTCAACACCAGTAATTCGTGTGGCTACGCTACCGGAATGAGGTTATAGGGGATTACAAATTAATCTAATTACTAATTGACCTAAATATCTTTTTGATTACCGGATAATGATAATCCTATAATATTTGTCTGTATGGCAGGTGTCTGATAAAATTCATTCGTCATGACTGAAATGGGGATAACCAATGAAGCCGAAAACGTATTAATATGTCTGAGAAACGACAGGGTTGAGGCAGAGGTGGATCCGAAAGGGGCGTTTGTGAACAGGTTGTCAATTGACGGTGAGACGGTATTGTTCCCCAGGACCAGCGAACTTCCAAAACGCGGAGGTATTCCGGTATTGGGGCCTACACCAGGGAAAGTGGCCGGGACAGAATGGGGGCACCTCTATTCGGATGAGAGGATGCCGCAACACGGCACGGACAGGGTGATTTTGTGGGAAATAGCTAATATGGGGGATGCACAATTAAGATTAAGAAGGTATATCGGACCCGCTGAATTTCATTTTGCCGGACGGAAAGATATCGACATAAAGCTGATCGAATCCGGACTATCAATGGTAACAACGATTGTGAATCACACAGGCAGTCCCAAGGAGATAGGCCACGGTCTGCATCCTTATTTTGATACCAGCCACGGGTTTGACGTTACGACTGCCGGATTGGCTGATTATTTTCCTCTTGAACCCGGGAAGGCGGTGGTAACCGACGGCCGGGGTTTAGGAAGAATTGAAATGGTAATAGGAGGAAGTAATTTCGTGATGGAAACCAATCCGGATCCGGTGAAAATTTTGTTGTGGTCAGATAAACCGGATCAATATGTGTGCGTTGAACCCTGGCATGCAGACCGGGGATCCGGAATTATTATTCCTGCGGAGGGAAGCTTACAAATCTCCACAGTGATCCGGAAGATTTAACCGTGAGGTCTTTTTAGAGCTTCCTCAAGCGCCCGGGCCAACCTTTGTCTTTTTTGTCTTTCCCGTTTATTCCGGATTAATACCCCTAATCGTTCCAATGGACCGACCGGGTGGTCCTGGTTATGTTTTTCGGCGATCAGGGCAATTTGTGAACTGATCCTGCTCCATCTCCTTTCCAGGCCCATATGCGGAATATTTAACCATACTTTTATAGTTTTTCAAGTAAAACCTCCGGCAGGGATTGGCGCCGGGGGATAAAGCGGATAGACAGGGAATTGACACAATGACGGGTGTTTTTCGGAGTCTGTCCTTCCCCTTCAAAAACGTGGCCCAGATGGCCGTGACAACTGGCACATTGAATTTCGGTCCTGACTCCGTCAGGATCCGGAATCCTAGTGATGGCGCCGGGATAATTTTCATCAAAAGCCGGCCAGCCGCAATGGGCGTCATATTTGGCCCGGCTGGAAAATAACGGGGCCTGGCAGCGACGACAGATAAAAGTACCGTCCACGAAAAAATTGTCGTATTCTCCGGTAAATGGCGGCTCCGTGCCTTTGTCCCCTATTACCCTTTGTTCTTCGGATGTTAATTTGTTATATGGCATAACGGATATTTTATATCAATCTGCAAGAGAGGGGTTAGTGGGTAGCTTAGAAACTATTTACATAGTTACCGAAGGCGATTATACTCACCACTTATCTATGTCCAGAGATGAATTGCTGTTACCATCTCAGAAAGATTTGGAAGCTTGAGTTACCAATGGAGAAATAACGGCATTGAATACAGGCCGCGTGATTATCTGAATAAATATAACTTAAGTGAATTCGCCTATCTTTGGGAAACTCCTGCTGAAAAAACAAATCACGTCACCTAAAAGGTAGTGAACCTGCCGTATCATTCCTGACCGCTGGGTAATTCAGGGGGTTCAGAAATTTGATCCTGTAGAACTTGACATAACTCATAAGGATTGCTTATGGTGAGTGAAGTTTCTGTGATTATTATTCTACCAATGGGATACTTGCATCCTTCAACATCGCACATATAAAGCGGGTTGCAAACCTATAGTTTAGTAAAGGCAAGGTGAGGCTATAACCACCGGCTAAAATAAATTAGCCTGAAGATTTGAGGGGGGTGTACCTGGTTCGTTAAAAATACATTCTCCTTCCCGAAGCAAAATGGTAATTGTTTTGATTTTCCCCCCTCTTTTGCAACCAAAAATCAATTTACCGCCGGACACTGTACAACCTTTAATAATCACATCATTTACTCCCTCAAGTAATCCCTGATTATTTTGTGAAATGTACAGACTGGCAGGTTGTTCCGGGGAAAAAGTACTTCTGCCACCTCTCCAAATTTCAGGAAAGTATCTTAACTGTAATTCGTGATCCGGTGGTCCTGCGGTCAGGTTAAATCCATATCTTTTTTCGGTCCACCCACCCGCCTTTTGATATTCTTCAAGCACAAATCTCCAATCAGCAAAATAGTAGGTCGCATCAATTGCAGTTATTAATCCTTTTATCTGAAACGCAGTTTCCAGCGTTTCGGGTTTCCCGGGGTCGATTCCAATCGCCTCGACGTCATTGTGTAATGCGCTAAAAAAATTACCATATATTACCTGCTTATTTAACTCAACCAATGGCATACTGTGCTTATAAATGAATTTAAGGTGTTTTACAACGTTTTTTATGAAATTAGCCTCGCTACCTGAAAGGTGACGAGGCTACACTACTCCAAGTCCTGCGCAGTTAATTGCTCTCCGGTAGAGAATTTTTTAACTTTATCCAAATGGCCAAGCAGAAGGGTTATTAAGTCCGGTACCAAGTCAAGGTGGATTAATTCGTCGGGAGAAAAAAATTTTATATTCTGCCCTTCGTTTCCTTTCCTGATATGAGATATCTGTTCAGGAGTCAACGCGACCGTGCCGATATATTTATGGTGACCCTGATCGTCACCCGCTAACAATTTGCCCAGGATTCGGGTTTGACCGGGCAGGAGAGTAATATTAGCTTCCTCAAGCAGTTCACGCCCGAGCGTCTGATCCGGAGTTTCTCCCAATTCCCCTACACCGCCCAGAAGCCCCCATTTGTCGGGATGGGGGATATTTGGGTTATTATCCCTGAGCTTGAGCAAGAGTTCACCGTCCGGTGAAACAACCAAAGCTCCGCAGGAAAAGGGATATGTCCCAATCTTCGTCTCAACATCAACAGCTTCCATTACCATAACCTCGGGTATTTTACTATAAATACGGGTTATGGGGATTAATGACGATTTGTGTTCCGGTTGAAATGTTGGTGCGAAATGTCTAGCCTCGCTACCTGAAAGGTGGCGTGCCTAAAGGTTCTAGTGACCAGGTTTTAGAGGTGGTATTCTGTTTGATATGGGAAACAGGATCGAGAACAGCCGAGTGGAGGTAGACATGGTAAAAAATTACGGGACTATCGAGTACGAGAGATGTGAAAGCGGAGAAATGGTGATGGTGACAACCCGATGGGGGGTAAAGACGGAGACTCCGGCAATTGAAGGAGACTACCCCACGGGTTTTTCACATATCTGGAGGAGCGGACCCGAACTGAGCAAACCGGAAAGGGAGAGGCAAGAGCTGGAGGCATTTGCGGAAAGCCTGCGGCTGGTGACCGATAAATCACCGGCGCTATTGGCTGTCGGGTCCGGATCCCCGATATTCCCGGATTATGCCGGGGAAATGGCGGCCCGAATGGGATGGAGTCAAACGGAGACCAGCAATGATTATCTGGCCTGCAACAGCGGAGTTGAAGCATTGCGAAGAGTCCTGATGGATCCCCGATTCCTGCCCCGAGGAGTACTTGAGGGACGGGAGGTGATTGTCGGAGGATGGGAGGGGCTGACGAGAATGGTGGACCACGGCGACCCCGACAATACCGATCCCCTTTCCCGGCGGGTGTTTAGTAACGGCGGCGCACTTTTAAAATTTGTGCCCGGGAGAGACTTGTCTTTGGTAACAGAAGTATTTTTTTCCAGGGAGGATGACGGGAACCTGGCGGCAGTTATGCCATACACCATAGATCCGGACGGGCCGCTGGTGCAAATTGAAGGGAATACCAAAAAAATCAGGTTACCGGTACCGGAGCCGGGGGTATCGATATGGATGAAGGCCAAACCTACTGCCAAAATGTTTGTCCGGGCTTTTGAAGAAGGGATAGAAATGTTGTGGGCGAAGTATCTGCAAGGGATAGCGGACAAAATCATTGCCGACAAACCCATATCCTTGGTGACCGGACACCATCCGAGCACCGGACCATTTCTTTTGACCCAAAAAATACTGGAGCGGGTGTGCGGAATCAGCGCGGAAAGATATCCCTGGGTGGTAGATGACGGCAATTCCAGCGGGGCGACGGCACCCAAAGCGCTGAATAAACTATTGGGGCGGGTCCGGCCGGGAGAACGGATAATGTATGTAGGTTATGGGGGAGGGATTAGTTTTACGGGCATAATTATGGACCGGGGATAAAAGTATTTACATCGGTACTAACAGGCTGTATACTCTCAAACTATTATGCCAAGATACGAATTAGGTCTTAACTCCGAAGAAGCAGCTGCCAGAATGCTGGAAGTCAGCCGGGAGCTGAGGCAGCTGGCCAAGAAAGACGGTGGGGCATTCAAATTGAGAATTGATACAGCGGTGGCTGCTGCCAACTTAAAAAACCCCCAATTTGCCGCAAACGGACATCCGATCACCAGAGGACAATTGCTTAATCAATATCAACTGGGCGATCTGAGTATGTTGTGGAGCAAACCGAGGAAAAGAACCCCATAGGCAGTCAGGGGTATAATGCTAGGCGTGTGGGAAATTTTGTATTCTTAATAATCGTCGGGGTCAGCGCACTGGCCACCAACCGGGGAATGGAATTTGCGGCTGGAAAAGTAGTGCTGACTGCTACTCCCACGCCAGTACCGTCTGCCACTCCCACACCCACCCCCACATCAACCCCTACCCCCAAACCGACTGCCAAACCCACTGCCAAACCGACTCCCGCTCCCACCAAAGTACCCCAACCGAAATTTTCTTCCGAGCAAATATACCAGATGACGGACAGATTCGGGGGACAATACGGCGTGGACGCCAATGTGCTAAGACACATTGCCCGGTGCGAGTCGGGAATGAATCCGGCGGCTACCAACAGCATTTACGGCGGTTTGTATCAGTTTGATCCGAGTACCTGGAGAAATTACCGGAAAATGATGGGGGAAGATGCAAATGCGGATCTGAGATTTAATGCGGAAGAAGCCATCCAAGCCGCGGCTTATGCCCTGTCACTCAACCGGGCATACATCTGGCCCAACTGTGTACCCCATTAGCGTGAAGAAAGTAGCGTCGGGGAGGTAATTTTGGTAAAATAGGCGCGCCCGAGGGAGAGTTAGGCCCGGGGTATTTTTTTTGAAAATATCATGCCTGAAATACGAAATATAGCCGTGATTGCCCATGTGGACCACGGCAAAACCACGCTGGTAGATGCGCTTCTTAAGCAGACGCATGTTTTCCGGGAAAACGAGGCGGAAATGAGCCAGACCCTGATCATGGACAGCAACGAGCTTGAACGGGAACGGGGAATCACGATTTTGGCCAAAAACTGCTCTGTGAGGTATAGGGACGTAAAAATCAACATTATTGACACGCCCGGACACGCGGATTTTTCCGGGGAAGTGGAAAGAACCCTGGGGATGGCCGACGGGGCACTATTAATAGTAGACGCGGCGGAAGGGCCTATGCCCCAGACCCGGTTTGTCCTGAAAAAAGCGCTGGAGCTGAAACTGGCGATTATTGTGGTGATTAATAAAATCGATAAAAGGTTTTCCAGGCCGGCGGAAACCCTGAAGAAAATTGAAACACTGTTTCTGGAACTGGCGGCAGACCACGCCCAGCTGGAATTCCCGGTGTTGTATGCCGTAGGACGGGAAGGAACAGTTTTTGACCGGATACCAGAGACTGCGGATGCAAAAGGCGACGTGACTCCCCTGCTGGAAGCGATCGTAGCGCATGTTCCCCCAGCCCGGAACCGACCGGGGCCGTTTAAAATGGTGATCAGCTCGTTGGATTGGGATCCGCACCTGGGGAGGATTGCCGTGGGCAAGATTTACCGGGGAAAAATTGAAAAAGGAATGAAAGTGGTAACGGCCAACCGGCTGACCAACATCAGAACCGTGGAAAAACTGATGGTATACGAAGGACTGAAGCGAACGGAAACGCAGGCGGAAGAAAGTGGGGAAATTGTCTCCCTGTGCGGACTGTCTGATGTAAAAATCGGAGAGACGGTGTGCGATCCGGCGGAAATCACGGCACTGCCCGGAGTAGAGATAGGAGAGCCGACACTGCACATCCTGATAGGTCCGAACACCTCACCGTTTGCCGGACGTGAAGGCCAATTTACCACAGGCAGGCAGTTGGAAGAACGGCTGCTACGGGAGCTGGAAAGCAACCTGAGTTTGCGGGTGGAAAAAAACGGTGGAAAATTTATTGTCTCCGGACGGGGTGAGCTGCATCTGGCGATACTTCTGGAAACCATGCGCCGGGAAGGCTATGAATTGGAGGCCGGTAAACCGGAAGTAATTGTTAAAAAAAGAGCCGGAGAGACGCTGGAACCAGTGGAAGAAGTGTCCGTGATCGTACCCCATCAACATTTGGGAATAATTAGTGAAGAATTCGGCAAGAGGCTGGGAAAACTTTTGAAAATGGACCCCATATCGGAGCAGGAAACGGAATTTATATACCATATTCCGACCCGGGCGGTATTGGGCCTGAGAAGCCAGTTGATGACGGCCACCCGGGGAACCATGATTTACTCGAGTGTGATTTTGGGTTACGAAAAGATGGGTAAACCGGTTACCGGGAACCGGAGGGGGGTACTGGTAGCCAGCGAGCCCGGACAAGCCCTGGCTTACGGCCTGGAAAATGCCCAAGGGAGGGGGGCGACGTTTATCGAACCGGCGACTGCGGTGTACGAGGGAATGATTGTAGGCATAAACGCCAAAGAAGGCGATATTTCCATCAATGTTTGCAAAGGAAAGAAGCTGACCAATATGCGGTCCAAATCCCACGACAGCGTCATCCAGCTGACACCGCCGGTAATATTGACTCTGGAACAAGCGCTGGATTTTCTGGAAGACGACGAACTGCTGGAAATTACCCCCCTAGCCCTGAGGCTGCGTAAAAAACACCTGACGGAATTGGAGAGACGTAGAGCCGGCAGGCTTCACACTCCCGGTGTGTGAAAGCTGAATGTGAGCAAACCGACATTGTTTTTTGGCGGATTATGATACACTGTGCGGATGCAAAAGTTGGTTTTGGCGGGAGGTGTAGCAATTTTGGCAGTGGCGGGAACAATACTTTTTAAATCTCAAACCACAAATACCAATTCACAAATAACGAATCCCGAACCCCAACAAACCGTCAACATACCGGAAAGTACTAGAGTTAACCAGTATTCGATTCAGGCTTTGAGAGACAGGAAGTATAACGGGGGGGAAATTGAAATCGTGAGGAAGGTGAGGGAAACCGGGCGGTTTGTATCGTATGAGGTGACTTATGATTCCGACGGACTGAAACAGTATGCCCTGATGAATGTCCCTAACGGAAATAAGCCTGCTACGGGATGGCCGGTGGTGATCGTCAATCACGGACATATCGACCCGGACGTATATTCGACGGAGAATTCATACATCAATACATCCGCCTATTTTGCCAATGCCGGATTTCTGGTCGTAAAGCCCGATTACCGGGGGCATGACAAATCCGAAGGGACCGCCGAGGGGATCAGGTCCCGGGTAAGTTATGCGGTGGATGTTTTGAACCTACTGGCTTCCTTGGGAAGTATTGAGGGAGCTGACACAGCTTTGGTGTTTATGTACGGGCATTCGATGGGAGGAGACGTAACACTGCGGGTGACAGAAGTGACGGATAAGGTCAAAGCGGCGTCACTATGGGCTCCGGCGGTAACCGACTGGCCGGAAGCGGTATTGTATTTTACCCGCAGAAACAGGTCCGAAAGACTGCCCACCCTGGAAGCACAATTGGAAGAGAATTTCCGCCGGGAAGAATACGAAGCCGTCAGCAGCTTTGCCAATACCGGTCTGGTCAAAACACCAATGAACATCCAGCACAGTACGACGGACGAGTCGGTGCCGTTCAGCTGGGGAGAAAAACTCCGGGATAAACTTTTGGGAAACGGTGTGAGCGTGAATTATTATGCCTATCCGGGAGATAACCACGATATTGCGCGTAACTGGGCCACTGCGCTGGCCCGGGATGTGGAATTTTTCAGGAAATTTTCAGAATGAGATGTTAAGTTGGTGGTTCGTGGTGAAAATAACACTTTTCGTTGCGGGAGCAATAGTAATACTGGGAACAGTGATTCTGACACAGACCGGAAGAGTACCAAAAATTTCGGGGGCACCGATGGAAGGGGTGAGTGAAGAAATTCCGGCGTCCGCAGAGAAGGTTCTGGACTGGTCAAATTGGCAAAGGCCTGAAGGTCCGGTCCGGGCAGGGATCCAGGCGGGACATTGGAAAGTCCAGGAGGTACCCGAGGAGCTGCAGAACCTGAGAAATAACACCGGCTCCACGGGGGACGGGAAACGGGAAGTGGATATAAACCTGGAAATTGCCAATAGAATAGCCGATATTCTGCGGGCTGAGGGAGTGGAAACAGACGTACTGCCGACAACTGTACCTCCGGGGTATCTGGCTGATGTATTTGTGTCGATCCATGCCGACGGGAGCGAAGATTTGTCCAAAGCGGGGTTTAAATTTGCCGGGCCGAGAAGGGATTTTACCGGGAAAAGAGACCTGCTGACGGAACTTTTGGTTAAACATTACAGCCTGCAAACCGGATTGGCCCAAGATCCCAATGTGACCCGGAACATGCGCGGTTATTATTCGTTTGCCTGGTGGAGGTATGAGCACGCCATCCATCCGATGACACCCGCCGCAATTGCGGAAACCGGTTTTTTGAGCAACCGGGGAGACAGGAAAACCATTGTTGATAATCCCGATATACCCGCCAGAGCATTGGCAGACGGCATCCTGGAATTTCTGAAAACGCAAAAACTCTTATAAAGCTGGTTTGAGGGTCATGAGGAAGGGTCGCCTGAGGCGACCCTTTTCTATTTAGGTTGACGGAGACTACTCCACAATTAAAGTCCCCTTCATGCCCATAACCCGATGCTGTCCCACACTGCAATAGAACTCGTAAGTTCCCGGCCGGTCCGGTATGAACTCTACTTCTGCGGTCTCACCGTCTTTGATCTGGGTGGTTTTGACATTGAATTCGTCGATAACGAAATCATGAATACCATCCTTGCTGGTAAGAATGATTTTTAATGGCTCGTTTAACACCGCCCGGATCTCGTTGGGCTGAAAGTAGAAATTACCGCCTTCAACCGTGACAGAGGCTGTTTCCAGAAAACTGCTATCGGTGGCTGCGCTTTCTACTGCCGGAGTAGTTTCGGTAACTGCCGGCATGGAGGTGGATACTTCCGGAGAGGGGTTGTTGCCACGAGTGGCAAATAGTACTCCCGCTACTGCGACACCTAAAACCACTACAATGCCGATAATCATCAGAGGACTAGTCTTGGATTTACTTTCTTCCATTTTCTTCACCTCCTTTCACGAGGTTTAAAGCTTAACATACGGGGGCAAGGGTTGACAAAAAGGGGAATTCAAAATAAGGTAGTTGGGATGGATGATAACTCCCTGGTTACTCCACCGGTATCTCCGATGCCCGTGGAACCCACCCCGGTTACCATGCCGCAAGAGCCGGTTGTACCGGTGACGGTCGAGCCGCCGGCCGCCTTGTCAGTCGAGCCGCCGGCCGTGCCCTCGGTCATACCCCAGGAGCTAACACGCAAAGATAATATGCTGTTTCGGAACCTGCATCCTCTGGTAGTGGTGGTAACGATCGGCCTGACTGTGACTGCTATTTTGGGAACGGTCAGCTATCTGTACGGAGGAGATATAGATCCGACCCAAAAAACTCCAACCCAGGCGGTAATTGTGAGACCGACAGCTGTCCCCGAACTGACTTTGAGTCTGGCCAGTCCGGCCAGCGGTGTAGTGACTGAAAACAGCATGCTGCCGGTATCCGGAATGACATTGCCGGGAGTACCGGTGGTGTTTTATACCGAGAGCCATGAAGATTCGGTGCTGAGCGATGAAAAGGGAAATTTCTCCGGTAGTATCCTTTTGGACAGCGGGATGAACACACTGACGATAACCGCCATGGACGAAAACGGCCAGGAGAAGTCTCTGACTATGGAAGTGGCATACGACGATCAGGTGCTGGGGGTAAAAACGGAAAATTCCAATGTGATGGCGGATAAGAAAGCAATTTCCGGAAAAGTGGAAAAGGTATCGGACAAGCAATTGGAAGTAAAACAAAACAATCTGGGGAAGAGCGAGACTGTGAATATTGACAGGTTGACAAAAGTCGTTAATTCAAAGAATAAACCGATCAAGATCAACGGTGTAAAACCCAATGATACGACCATGGTAGTGGCATCCGATGATGCGGCTTCGGGTGCGGCAAAAATCAAAAAGGCGGTGAAAATTTTTGTGAAGACGGCCACGGAATCGGCCCAACTGGCAACCAAGCGCAAGGCGGTACAGGGAGTAGTGACAAACGTTTCCGGAAAAACGATTACACTAGCCCATCAGATACAAAGAGACAGGACATTTACGGTGATTGCGACCGACCTGACGATTATAAAAATGTCCGGGTCCGCTTCGGCAACGCTGGCGGATGTTCAGGTGGGTAAGAGAATTACTGCCGTAGGTGACAATGACGGGGCAGGGGGTATAATCGCCAAAATGATCCATATTATTCCCGGAAAAGCGACGGGGGTATTTAATAAACTACCGGTGACTCCCCAACCCACGCAAGCTCCTTCGCCGACCTCAACATCATCAGCCACACCGATTGTTCTATTGCCGTCTGTCACTCCGTCCCCGACTCCGGTTCCACCGACTTCAACCCCCACTCCGACCGAACAACCCGCTACCCCGACACCATAATACAGCTCCCCCACGTGCGGGAGAGCTGTTTTTTTAAAGGCGCCGAGATTACTTCATCATCCATCCACCCCGGCCCATCATTCCTCCACCATGACCCCCAAAACCTCCGTTTAGATATTTGAGGTCAATGTTGTTCTGAGTTGCCCAGGTTTGTAATTCCTGCCTCTGGGCCTGCATTTTGGCCTGAAGCTCGGCATGCTTGTCCCAGAGCAACTGTTTTTGGGCGGCGGTAATTTCTCCGGCAGTAACCGCTTCGGTCAGACGGGCCTCGTAACGGGCCTGCATTTCTTTCTGCCGGTCCGACTGCACTTCATCCATGACCGATTGGACATCGGACTCTTTAAGCCCGAATTTTTGCATAAATTTAGTCACCAGCGGCGGATATTTTGAATCCGTAGTGGCGGCAGAAACACGGGAAATCCCCATCCAGGCGGTACCGGCCAGGGTAATGACCAAAGCCGGTACCAGTAACAGTTTCTTTGAAATTTTCATTCTTCTTATCACCTCCCTTCTTGTTTCCCAATCTACTCTGATTTTCTGAAAATCAGCTTAAACTCTTTCGCCAACGATCAATCCCCTTTTCGCTAGGCTCGCTACCTGAAAGGTGGCGTGGCTAGAGGGTAGGGGTGAGATTTTCCGGGAAAGCGCGGAGGACGGGATTGAGCTGGATGTTTTGGGCAGTAACACTGCCATCTGAGTTTTCCGTTCCGAACACCGAGACTTTTTCCCCCACTTTCAATTCTTCGGGTGTACCCGAAGCGGCTTTGTTGATCTCTGTTTTGTCGGATAAAATGACGATTTTGCTGCCTCCGTCATTGAGTTTGACGGTGAAGGATTTGTCATCCCGATTGATAATTTCCCCGGCGACGGGACGGAATCCCATACGATTACCATTACCGCTGGGCACACCCCTGAACTGCAGGTTACCATCGGGACGGTTGAACCCCGTGGTGCGTTTTGACGTCTGATATTTCATACCGGCAAAAAAGCCTCCGCCGCCGGCGATAGCGACTGCAGCAATTATTAATAAAATTACAGTTTGTTTATTCAAAGTGAGTCACCCCCTTCCTTCAACAGGCTCAGGATTATAATCACTCATATCTCAGTGCTTCGATGGGTTGTAAATTGGCAGCTTTGCGGGCAGGATACCAGCCGAAGAGGACGCCGATGCCGACGGAAACAAAAAAAGCCAGGAGGACTGAAGCCGGAGTGACGACAAAAGCGGAACTGTTTACTCTGGAATAGATGTAAAAGCCGACAACACCCAATCCAATGCCGATTAATCCCCCGGTAAAAGTGAGGATAATTGATTCGGTAAGAAATTGGGAGATGATAACTTTTTTCCTGGCCCCCAGAGCCTTCCTCAGACCAATCTCACGGGTCCTTTCGGTAACCGACATTAGCATGATATTCATAATGCCGATACCGCCGACCAGAAGTGAAATGGCGGCGATACTGGTCAGCAGTGCAGTAAAGGTGCCGGTGATCTGGGACGCCGTCTGCAATATGTCCTCCTGGGAAAGAATTCTAAAATCCGCTGCAGCAGGATCAGTTAAATGATGCCTTTCCAGAAGCAGGTAGCCCACCTGGTTTTGGGCAGTGGTCATTACCAGTTCACTATTTGCCTCCAAGGCAATAGAGGTCAGATGCTTGACTCCGAAAAGCTGTTTCTGGGCAGTAGTCAGAGGAATATAAATCCGATCGTCCTGGTTATTAAATCCGGTACCGCCCTTGGAGACGGCAACTCCGACTATCTGAAAGGTTTTACCGGAAATGCGTATGGACTGACCTATCGGGTTGGCGTTTTCTCCGAATAAATCCTCGACTACCGTCGGACCAACTACCGCCACCCTGGACATAGAGGAAAGCTGCTGGCCGGTGATGAAACTGCCCGAAGACAGAGTCATTTTATGAACCTCGGCATAAACGGGCTGGACACCGACAATCTGGGTGTTGGTGTTGTTACGGTCGGCTATTACCTGAGCCCGGCCATTGTATTCCGACGAGACATTTTTGATAGTAGTGACGGAGGAGGCGGTTAAAATAGCAGCGGCGTCCTCGTTGGTCAAAGTAGTCGCCCCACCGAATGCCCCGCGGATACTTCCTGACTGCTGGGATCCGGGAGAGACAGTCAAGAGGTTTGAGCCGATGGACTGGATTTGAGACTGGACCGCGCGTTTGCTGGATTCACCCATGGAAATCAGGGCTATGACGCTGCCGATACCGATAACGATACCTAAAATCGCCAGACCGGTACGCAACTTGTTGGCCATTAAATTTCTGACACCACTTTTGACAAGTTTCACAGGTTTCATAATTTTTTGGATATCCGGCGCTGCTGATGGCCGTTACCATCCTCTATTACCCGGCCGTCAAATAAATGAATAATCCGCTTGGCATGTTCGGCAATATTCAGTTCGTGGGTGATCATGATGATAGTGTGACCGTCGGCATTTAATTTTTGGAATATAGCCATAATCTCTTCTGCCTGGACTGAAGCTATATTGCCGGTGGGTTCGTCCGCCAGAATTATTGCTGGCTGCATGACTAAAGCCCTGGCGATGGCCACCCGCTGTTGCTGTCCCCCGGAGAGTTTGTTTGGTGGATGATCCAGGCGATCGGACAGACCCATCATAGCCAACACGCGTTTGGCCAAGATCAACTGATCGGTATCAGGTATACCCGCATAATCCATGGGCAGCATGACGTTTTCCACGGCCGAGGTCCGGGGTAACAGATTATACGCCTGAAAAACGAAACCGATTTTTTTGTTTCTGATATCCGCCAGTTCATCGTCGGACAGACTTCCCACATTTTGGCCATCCAGGTAATAGGTCCCGCTGGTGGGTAAATCCAGCACTCCTAAAATATGCATGAGAGTGGATTTGCCCGAACCCGAAGGACCCATGATAGCTACGAATTCCCCGGCATCGATATGCAGATTAATATCCGACAGGACTTTGAGTTCCAAATCATCCGTCCTGTAGATTTTGTTCAGACCCGAGACTTTGATGAGCGAATCCCGCATACATGTGTCAGAAACCTCCGGACCCCCCCACCTGAAATATCCGGCCGGACCTGCCGACACCACTGAAAGGAGAAGAGGAACTACCCTGACTGCCGCCGGTGGTGTCTGAAGTGATAGTTGATGTGACAACCGCGTCGCCTTCGTTAATCCCGGAAACGATTTCCGTCTGAGAACCATTGGAGCTGCCGGTTTCAACCAGCACATTGGTGATTTCACCGTTTTTCAGGATCTGCACCGAGGTCTGGCTGTCCGAAGTTTGAACGGCGGAGGAAGGTACTGATAAAACATCTGTTTTGATGTCGGTAATAATGTTGACATTGGCCACCATGTTTGGAAGAACCTCAGAAGAACCCGTATCCAGTTTGATCAACGCGGTGTAGGTAACAACGTTACTGGTACTGGTACCTAATTTATCCATGGCCACGACCTTGCCGGTGTAAGTTTTGCCTTCCAGGCTGTCAAAAGTGACGTTGGTTTTTTGATTAGTTTTAATTTGCAGGGCATCAATTTCCGAAATGTTGACACTAATTAAAGGAGTTCCCTCGGTAGTGATGGTGGCCAGCCTCTGGTTGGAGGCATCCGATGACGATCCGGCACTTATCTGGGATCCTTCAGCAACCGACAAGTTAATAATCCCGGATAGAGGAGCCCTGATAACGGGAGAGGTCAGGTTGTAGGAAAGGGCGCTTGAAGCTAACTGAGCCCGGGCGCTGACAACCCCGTCATAGGCATTGTCGTTGGCTACTTCCGCTTTGGTTCTTTTTTCTTTCATTACCAAGGTCTCGTCGGTATCGTGTCCTTTGATCTCGTCATAAACAACCTGTAAGGAAGCTTGCGTAGAGCGGTAATTATTGTTGGCGGAATTAACAGACTTCTGGGCGTTGATTAAGCTTGTGTAGGCGGCTGCATTTCTCTGTTGACCTACAAGATCCAATTCTATTTGGGCAATAATTTGTCCTTTGGCGACTTTCTGACCGTCTTCCACATCCATCTTTTGGACTACCCCCGTGGCCTGGGTAGTAACTTCCTGAACATTTGAGGTGGTGACCGATCCGGAGGCGGAAACCGAGCTAATTAAAGTACCTTTTTCGGCCTTTGCTGTCTGGTACTGCGGAGCAGAAGATTTAGTGTTTTTCCAGAATGAGAATCCGAACCAGACCAAGCCGGCAGTCAACAACATAACCCCTATTTTAAGGGCTAAAGACTTTTGGTTAATCCGCTGAAACAGGCGCATGGCAATGAAACGTTAGGACTCAATGCTGAAATTTAACTGTATGAGGCCGGCGCAGAGGCAATCGGATGGTAAAGGCAGAACCGGAACCGGGACGGCTGACGACGGTTATGGTTCCATGATGTGAAGCAATAATCTGTTTGGCAATGGATAGGCCTAGGCCGTAACCGCCGGGACCGGGCCTGGACCGGGAGGAATCCGCACGATAAAAACGGTCAAAAATATGAGGCAGATCCACTGCAGAAATTCCCGGTCCCTTGTCGGAGACGGTGATTAATACAGATCCATCGTTCCTTTTGGAGGAGATAATCACCGGGCTTTTGGCTGAACTGTATTTGACCGCATTGTCTAACAAAATTACCAATAAGTTTACTAGAGCGGAAGAATCGGCTTCGATTTCCGCATCAAGGCCGGACTTATTGACGGGTATATGTTTTTTTAGGGCTAACGGTTTAATTTTCCGAATTGCTTCTCCAATAACTTCCCGAAGTGAGACTTTGGTAATTGATAACTGATTTTCCGGTACACCATGCCGGGCCAAGATGAGCAGGGATTCGGAGAGAGTCTGTAACTTATCTACCTCGGAGATACTTTCATTAATTAAAGTATGAGCGTTTTTGAGACCGGGTTTGCCTCGCAGATAAACTTCCATAGCCGTTTTTAATGAAGTCAGCGGGGTTTTCAATTCATGGGAGGCGTCGGAAATAAACCGGTTTTGTTCATCCACCATATCACTGATAGGCTCCAAGGTCCGACCGGCTAGAATATACCCCAACACCCCGGATGAGATGAGAATGCCGGAGTTGACCAGTATCAGGAAAAGCAAGATCCGGTGCCGGGCTTCGATAATCAGGTCCGGGTCCGGGTCGACAATTAACGGAATGGGGATGGGGCCGATACGGCGTTCGATCCGGAACCGCTGGGCTTGGGCAAACCTGGTTACTTCATTTAATAAAACTCTGTAAATAACAGTGCTGAATACCAGGCTGATTGACATGATAATCAACAGATACCAGGCAGTGAGTTTGAGACGGGCGTTTTGAAACATATTTTTCAGGAAATTTTGTAGCCGAAACCCCGGACGGTATGAATCCGGGGTGGAAGCTTTGGGAAAGGGTGGTCTATTTTGTTGCGTAAGTTACGGATATAAACCTCCACAGTATTGGGCAGGATATCGGCATCATAATCCCAGACATGGCTGATAATCTGGTCCTTGGTGAGAATTTTCCCCGTATTAATGAGCAAATATTCCAGCAGGGAAAATTCCTTTTGGGTGAGAGAAATATTTTTTCCAGCCCGGGAGAGGGAAAATTGGGTGGTGTCCAATTTAATGTCTCCGGCAGTCAATACCGGTGCAGAGGTAACCGGCGGACGGCGGGTAAGAGCCCGGATGCGGGCCAGAAGTTCGGAAAATGAAAAGGGCTTGGTCAGGTAATCGTCCGCACCCGTATCCAAACCCGTGACCTTGTCCCGGATCTGACTCTTGGCGGTGAGGATGAGGACCGGTGTATGGCGATGCCCGTCACGCAATTTCCGGCATAAAGTGAGTCCATCCATACCGGGTAACATCAGGTCCAATATCAGCAGATCGTAGTCTTCGGTTACCGCCAGATCGTAGCCTTCGGGACCGGTATAAGCCACATCCACGGCGTAGCGTTCCTGCTGTAAGCCTTTTTTGATGGCGTTGGCTATGCGGTGTTCATCCTCCACGACCAGTAAGCGCATAAGGCGGATTATAGCTATTCAGCTGAAAAATAGCTGAATTCAGGGACGGTTCTTTCGGGTCAGTAAGCCAGCATTTACTGTGGCAACTATACGTCTCTGCCTCTTTTCTCCTTTGAGTAAATTTACTTTTTCGGGGTCTATGTCGGGTTCGACTGTGAACACTACCGGAAGGGATCCATCTTTTGCCACATCTGCGGCTACCTGCCATAAAGCTCTAGCTGCAATAGGGCAGATTTCACGAACCCGCAAACTCCCGGGGCTTCAACGGATTCGGAATTTCTGGTGGAAGTTCCTGTCCGATCACACCAATTTCCTTTCAGGGGGCACCAAAGTCTACGTTCTCTTGCAGACGTCATGCGCGGATTATACAAATTACTACAGGTATATTCAAGGCTGGGAGATTTCTCCTTTAATTGCGGTTACCGTGTTTTTTTCTCCCTGAAGACTTATCCCTTTTTTCCTTTTTTTTGCCCTTTTTTCAACTTTGCCGCAACATCCTTCTCTATCGTAAGCTTTGCGCCATATTTCGACCATATCAATTCCTTTCATCCTTAATAGACTATTCCTAAATCCTGCTTCGTCAAAATTTTTGGGTACCATGGCATCTGACCTGAATTCTCAAACTTCTCCTGTCACGGGACATATATACTTGGTTTCACTGTTACTCATATGGAGTGAATTATATCCCGTACTATAGGTTTTATCAAGTGTGGGAGATTTCGCCGGGGAGGCCGGGAAGAAGGCCGGGGATACCGGAAAGACGGACATGAATTTGGGGAGGGGATTTTTTGGCTGCAGGGTAGGGGATTAGGGGTAAGATTATTCCGGAGGCTTCTTCTTTGCGGTCTGAAAGTTTAACAGTGACGGAATTGCCGGGAGTAAACAGGGGTAAGTCATCCCAATCTACATCCGCCACCAGGCGAAATGTATTGTTATCGAGAATAGTAAAGGGGTAAGAACCGGGAGTGATATTCAAACCGGGACGGATACCCCCGTCGACAATGACCGTCCCTGCCACCGGAGATTTGAGATCGGCATCATCAAGACGGAATTTGGCCAGTTCGACGGATTTGACGGCCGCGTTTAGTACTGCCTGGGCCTGGACTTTTTCGTATTTTTCCCGGTCACTGCCGGGATTGGCATGCGAGGCCACAAAAATCTCAAACTCCGCCCGGATGCGTTCGTAATCCGCCAATTCCTGATCCAGCTGGGCCTGAGGCTCTTTTTTTGACAGACTGGCCAGCCAGTCGCCGATTTTTACGCTATCTCCGGGATGTTTGTAAACTTTGGCGACTTTTCCGGAGTAGGCAAAACGGACTTCAATCTGATCTGCGGTAACCACCCCGGAAAATTTTTTGGTCTCCCCCACTGCAACAATGATACTACAATCAGAAGCAACTCCCTCTTAATTCCCTCGATAGCCTTCACACACCGGGAGTGTGAAGGCAGATAAAGAACATTCCGGAGGCTAAAACTATGAGAGCGAGGTAGATATATTTCATCAGGTGCAATGATTGTTTGAACAACAGAAAGGAATAAATAATGGGCAAACCGGAAGCCAGAAATATTCCCCCAAGAATGACTACCGGTGCATACCAGAAAAAGAAAGCTTCGGCGATGGTAACAATGCCGGCGATGACGAAACACCAGCTGGCAAAACGATGGGTCTTGTTCCAGTTGTCCTCGTCGGCCAGGGTCCAGGGAACTTTAATACCGATAAAATAATTCTGACGGATTTTGGATAAATAATTCCCCAATAGAATAAACAGAGAACCGATACCGATAAACATCAGGGGCATTATGGGGACTTCAGGATGCAATGAGAGATAAAGAATTATGAAATGCAGATAGGCAAAAAAACCGATAAAGCCGGTCTGGATGATTTCCCACTCCCGGGCGAAGAGACGGTATTTTTCCTTTTTGGGATCAAGTGAGGGAATAATCCGGAAGAGAACGAAAAACAAAACGACCATAACAGGCATAAGCCAGACGGATTGGGATTTGGGCATATAGTTGTCTACCTGTCCGCGGATGTTCCAGTGGACGGGCAGATTTTCGGGCAGGGCCGGATATAAAATCCAACCCGCAATGAACATCAGGGCTATAACAATGAGATTGAATATTTTCATTTTTGAAAAACACTGATTAAAGCAGACACGACTGCTTCAAAAACGGAGGTATTGAGAGAGTAAACAATATTACGCCCCTGCCTCTGGCTGATAATAAGACGGGCGCGTTTGAGGATATCCAGGTGATGGGAAAGCGATGCCCCGGTGATATCGAAATGCATGGCAATGGCGTGGACCGGCATATCACGGATTTTTAAAATTTCTAAAATTTTGCGGCGGTTGGGATCCGCCAGGGCTTTGTATACGGAGTCCATAAGGTAAAAAAGATATCTATTAGATATTTAGATATCCGTCTAAGGATAATAGGGGAGAAGGGGAGTTGTCAAGATGACGGGGAGGACCAGGTATGGAATAATGGAGATTAACAAAATGGAAAATAAATTGAAGCAGAAAAAATGGCTATTTATCGGGGTAGGGGCGGTGATACTGCTGCTTTTTATAGTTTTTGGGGGGCTGGTCAGAAAAAATGCCAATCAGCAAAAAGCCTTTTCCGACCGGGTGTTCCCCACCCTGAAGCCGGCGGACGCGATTGACCCCGCCTCGGGTATCTGCCGGGATTATCCGGACAGTGAAATAGCGGAAGTAGCGATAAGCGAAGATATACCCGATCCCAAATGCATGAAAGTATTGCCGGGACAAAGACTGAAAGTGGTGAATAAAGCTAACGTGGAAATAAATATTTATCTGGGTGACCTGAAATTTAAAATAGCTTCCGGAAGCGCCTACACGGCGGAAAGAAGTTTCGGGGAATTTCTGGCCCCCGGGGTACATGTCCCGGTAGTGGCTCCCTTATCTGGGCCGGAGATCTGGGTACAGTAACTTCACTGAACTACAGTACAGTCATCAAGACCGACAACACCAATTGTTTGACTACCAACCGTACCCCGGACTGTAACGGACTGACCGTTTGTGAGAGACATCAGCTGATTTTTATCGCTGATTCGACAGCTGATCTGGGTCATGGAAAATTCTTTCGAGGCTACGTTATAGAAAGAAATCCCCGAGTCGGTAATATTGGAAACGACTGCGGAAAACTCCACTACTTTGCCTTTCCAATTTGCTTCTGCCGCGACCTGATTGGCGTCGAAATCGTCTGCCAACTGACCGGCTGTGATTTTTTGAGCAACCGGTGCAACTGTCGGTTGGGCGTCGGATGTCCCGGCTGGGCCGGATCCGGATTTGTTACCCCCTCCCATGGCTGTACCTAAAATTCCGATTACAAACAAGACTAACAGTCCGGTAAGTATCGGGTGACGGGCAAACCAAATCCTCTGATCTGTCTGACAATGGGGACATTTCCTGGCTTTGGCGTCGATTTCCATCCGGCAACTTTTACATTTTTTCAAACTACTCACCTCCTCATTGGGCAGGTGTTGAGGGCTTAATTGTAACCCTAGGTCAATGGCATTTCAAGCAGAAATACTATCGGCAACCGTTAGCCTCGCAAGAGGACCTCTTGTGAGGTTTAATAGGTGGAGATGGCCACACTGACTTTTAAGCTCCGATTTCGGTAGAAACAGGCGGGTCTTTTATTTTTTTATCGTAAACGGGACAGTAGAATACGCCGGAGCCTACAATCCGGGCATCTTACACATAATTATTGTATCACCCGTTGAGGCTAATAATACATAACTTGTCCAGGACAACCAATGGGAAATTCGATAAATTGACAGAAATTGTGGTGGATTTCGCAGGTCAGGTGAAGAAATTTGACGAGGAACAAGTGTTGCTGTCCGGAAAATTGAGTTGGCAGTAAATTAGGTGAGGAAGGAACGGAAGTCGTCGAAGTAAGGGTATTCGTGATCCTGACCGGGGCGGGATAAAACCGGAATATGCGGATTGACGGCATGGATTAGTGTTTCAGCCTGATCAAAACTACCATGGGGATCATCCCGGTTTTGGAGACAGAGGCACTTATTGACAGAGAATTGTTTCAGGATTTCATATTCTGCTGCATTCCCGGGCCGGAAGTCGTTCACCGGAATTCCGCAGAGAAGCACTTTATGGATCAAATCCGGTTTAGCCTTGATAACCCGCATAGCGATGAGAGTGCCAATGGATTTAGCTAACAGGCTGACCTGTTCCATGACTATCCGGTCAATAATCTCCGACGTTTCCCGCTCCACCCAATCCGGCTCGGGACGGCCGGATGTCCAATGGTGCCAGCTGACTACGCTTTCCCCGGAGAGATGAAGCTGCGTCCGTACGGATTCCGCCCAGGATTGATTTTGGGGAGAGAAACCGGGAAGAATCAGGGTATTCATAATGATATTTTACCCTATGGCAGCCGGGTAGACTCGTCAATAAAGTTGACAATCCAAGGAGACGCATAACAGGTCAGAGCCGAACCTAATGCCACGACAATGACAGCCACCCCATACCGCAGACGCAACCGGCGCTCTTCATCCGATAAAGTCCGGGAAGAACGCTCGTATATCCTTTTAGAGTGCATGCGCGACAAGTCGTATCTTTCGACCAATTCGGGATTAGTAATATCCGGTTTTTCTTGAAACATAAGGAGATTATACAATATCTTATAGTAAATTGTAGCTTGATCAAAACCCGTAATTTTTTCTCCAGGGACATTTCGGGCAAAGCTGGTTTCTTTGTCTCAAACTCAGAATTTCGGCACCCATTTCTTTAATAGCGCTTCTCTGTTGCCTGACACCCTTATTCAATATATCTACCAGTTCAGAATTCTTGCGAGGATCTTTTTCCCGGGCATCCAGATTGATCAGATAGATAACCAATTCATCAAGCCGGTCTTGTGATGCCAGAAAAAGCTCCCTTGCGGGGCAGGTACCGTCCAGTCTCAGGCATTCGGCCATGGTGAAGGATTTTAGCACATGGTAGTGTAGAATAGCCGGTGTATGGCGTATAACCCGAATGCGATATTCGTCTCCCCTTCCTCCCTCTCTGACCTGGAAAAATGTCCGCAGTTGTACTTTTTGAGAAGCATTTTCAGAAATAACCGGGGTAATAAAATCCAACTGGTAAGCCCGGCTCTGGCGCTGGGACAGGCGGTACACGATACCATAGACCAATTCCTGGCCCTGGAACCGGGAGAGCGGAATGAGGCAGAACTTAAACGAATCACCAATCTTTTGTGGGGAAACAATGCTGCCGGAGAGAAAGGCGGATTTACAGATAAGACCCAGGAAGCGGAATTCCGGGACCGGGCGGAAGCGATGCTGGCGCATTTTTGGAAAAATGACCATTTCAAAAATGCCGTCAAGGCCAAACTACCTAATTTTCCCAAAGTAGATCTGGACCGGGATGTAATACTAACGGGGAAGCTGGACTGGGTGGAAGCCGGAGATGACGGATACTATACCATCATTGATTTTAAGACAGGAAAAAATAAGGAGCGGGAAGATTCGCTGCAGCTGCCGATCTATGCACTGCTGGTGGGTAATATTTTCAAAACCCATAAACTGAAGGCTAAGTACTGGTATCTGGACAGCACAGAGGAAATGGAAGAGGTGGCCCTACCTACGCTGGCTGCAGCTCTGGAAATAGTGAAAAAGAAAGCGGAAACCGCCAAACTAGTGGTACAGACGAAATCATTCCAATGCCGGACCGGCAAGGAATCATGCTGGGCCTGCAGAGATATGCAGGCGATTTCCCGGGGAGAAGGAAAGCTGGTGCGGGTAGATATGTCCAGAAAGCAGGAAATTTATATCCTGCCGAAGGCAGATAAGACACCGGAAGCGGAAAAATGGGCGGATGATATTCCTTTTTGATTTAGGTTATAGGTTTTAGGGACCAGATTTTAGGTTGGAGAGGCGGGAGAGATATAAGTTGTTGAGCCAAAGACGGGTGGGTTTGCCATCCTTCTCAATTTGAATATAGTTTTTTACCAGATCCGGGAAGAAGCGGGAATAATGATCCGGATCATCATTGAAATTCATACTACCCAAGAAAATTACGGGGATGGGAACGGAGGCCAAAGCGGTCAACCGTTCCAGGCGGTAAGTCGGAACCGAGTCCACCCAGGGAAACCAATAGATAAACCGGTCAGGAGGAAAACGGCGGGAGAGAGCATACAAATCCATGTCGTGAGGGTAGACGAGAATTTTTTCATCCGGACGGGTGAGTGATTCAATCAGTTCAGCGGCCTGCTGACGGGGACTCCAGAATACATGGTATTGATAGCCCGGTTTTAAGGAGTCCTTCAAAATCGGCTGAGAATTGACCAGGGATAAAACTAAAAGCAGAGCGAAAGCGGGTGCAGCAATTTTCCGATACTTTGAATATTTAAACAGCAAGGATATCAGAGCTGCGGACGAGATGACTAAAAACGGGTAAATACCAAAATTGAAAATGGAGCCGGGAATAATTTTTACTTCCCGGACGCGGGAGGTAAAAAAAAATAGGCCGAGTACCAACCCAGCCCGCAAATTTTTGGTCATTACTGCCCAGAGGATTAGCAGGTAAAAGCCCAGATGGAGAGTGAATTGGAATATCTGGTGATTATTGCCGATATGAGTAAAAAGATAATATTCGTTTCGCAATAAATAGAGAGCCGTTTGGATGTAACGGTTGCCGACAGGTAAACCGGAAAGAAAATACGGGGAGTAGACCCGGATGTTAAACAGTATCGCCTGTTCCCAAAAAGATGACAGTTGGCCGGAAAGAACGAAAATTGCCGGGGGTAGAAGATTGACGGCAAACAGGGACAACAATACCAATAAACGGTGGCGGGAAAATATCAGCGGCAGAAATGACAATAAAATCAGTAATGGCTGGATCCAGAACGCAGCAGAAGAAAAAAGTACCAGAAGCAGCATAAAATACCGGGTGGAGGTTTCCCAAGCCAGTAAGCGAGTCAGGCACAACCAAAAAAGACTGCTTAAAAGTATGGCCGAAAAAATCTCGCTTAAAACAATATTCCCGTGATAAAGCGTGAAAAATGTGGACAATAATATTATCCATACTGAATAAGACAGCCGGCTGTAGCGGTGACGAAAAGAAAAATAGACCAATAAAAAATTAATCAGGTAAAAAGCCAGTAAGGTAAGGCGGAAAACGGTGATTGTACGAGGTATAGAATAATCGGGGTTGAAAGGAGAAAATATGCGTACCCAATAGTAGACAAACGGAAAATGGTGGGTAAAAACATCCCGGTAGAGACTGCGGCCGGATTGCATGAGGTAAATCGTAGATATATAACCGTTTTCGTCAAAGTTGGTCATAAACGCCCGCTGGATGAAGAATGAGGAGGAAAAAATGGTCAGGGAAACCAGAAATACCAGCAGATATCTCATGGAGTGATTATAGCTTTTTAGATAGTCAGAGAAATTTTAGCCTTCACACTCCCGGTGTGTGAAGGCCAGGGTGAAGGTGATTCCAAGCGGTGGTATTATACGGGGATGAAAAAGGGGGCGTATGAACACCTGAAAAAAGACCCGGTAATGAGAGGCCTGATTGAAATACACGGGGAACTGGAATTGGCTTGGGAAGCGGACCTGTGGGAAGACCTGGTGGACTCAATTATTAACCAGCAATTATCCGATAAAGCCGCGGCGACTATCGGCAAGAGATTCCGGGCACTATTCGGGAAAAAATTCCCCAAGCCGGAACAAGTAACAAAGATGCCGGACGAAAAAATCCGCGGATGTGGATTGTCGTGGTCCAAAGTCTCCTATATTAAAAATATTGCCAGAGCCCTGCAAAGCGGAGTCCTGATCCCGGGGAAGCTGCTATTAATGGCTGATGAGGAGGTTGTGGTTGAGCTGACAAAAATCAAGGGGGTGGGAAGATGGACGGCAGAAATGATTCTGATGTTTACCCTGCAACGGCCAGATGTGTTTTCCATCGGAGATGCGGGGCTGCGCGCGGCGATGGCAAAGCTTTACAAAATCGGGCGGGAAGACCTGAAGCAAATTGAAAAAATAAGTGAAAAATGGCGGCCATACCGATCGCTGGCGGCCAGGTATTTGTGGAAGAGTCTGGATTAAGCGAGGTTAGAAAAGGCGGTTGAGCCAGGCGAGGAAGCGGAACCAGAGAGATGGAAGGGCGGCGACGGTTTCAGTAACCGGAGCCAGCGGGGAAGAAGTAGGAATCGGGGAAGGCAGGCGGTAGGCCAAAAAATTGTTGGGGTCCAGCCAATTGGCATTTAATGAGGCCAAATCCTTTTCGTGGCCGGCGAAATAATGACGATGGCCTGTGGCCAGGGCAAAATGCAGATGCGGGCGCTCCCCGCCGGTTTCCGGGCTGTAACCCCGGCCCAAAACGGTAAGTTTTTCCCCCGCGGTGACGCGGGTACCGGAACGCGGCTTCAGACCGGCAATTTTTACATGACCGTACAGAGCGGTGATTTTGCTGTCATCCAGATATTGCAGAATTACTCCCCCGTAGCCCGAGACGGGGCCAACGAAATCCACCACTCCGGAACCTACGGCATAGACCGGTAAAGCCATTTCGTCCTCACCGGGTAAAACTTCCAGATCCACACCGGCGTGATATCCATAAAAGCGGTTTGGGAATAGCCTCTCCCGGTCGATGTAGAAATCCGGGTCGACAAGTTTGGCAAAAGGCTTGAGAGTCTGTCGCTGCCAATAGTTTTCTAAGGGATATGCCCAAGAGGGGGCTGCTCTGGCAGTGAAGCCGGGGATAAAAAGAAAAAAAAGAAATATAAGGACCGCGACCGGAACAATCCGCTTTCCCATATTGTATCCCCCAAGCGATCAGGGAGATAATAACTTAATGATACCAGAAAGCCTGCTGGATTATATCCAGACGTGCCTGAACAGGGGCACAAGCGCGGAAGCGATTAAGGCGGTCTGTATATATGAAGGTTGGGATCCGCAAATGGTGGAAAGCGCGGTCCGGGTAGTGCAGGCGGGTGACACCAGGGGCAGATATGCCGGTTCGTACACTCCCCCACCCTCTAAGATACTTAGTAAAGACCCATATACCGAGACACAGGGCGAGAAAACGGGCAGGTATGTGGAGGCCATTCTTTCCGGCAAACGCCGGTTCCGGGTATTGTTAATTTCCCTGGGACTGGCTTTTTTGTCCGCAATTTACCCCAGTTACAAAACCATCAAAGCCGGGTTACCTTTTATCGATAAATTGCAGACCAACATCACGGCGGCAGTGAAAGAAGTGATACCGGAAGAGCTGACAATAACCATTAAAGACGGCAAAGCTTCCACCAATATGACGGAGCCGGTATATCTGACAATATCGGGGTCCACTCTGGAAAAGTTTGAGACAAAAAGCGACAGCGACAACGGAGCCCAAGCCCGTCACAGACTCCTGGCCATAGACACCAAAGGCAACGTGGAAAATTTTGAACAATACCAAAGCTCGGCTCTTTTGACTGCCAGTTCCCTGGTGTCTTATTCGAATGAAGATTTGAAAATTTATCCACTGAGCAGAGTCCCGGACATGCAGATATCACAGATGGAAGTGCTGAAGAAAATGCTGGAGATCAACAAAAACAGCCGGGTTACCAATTATTTAAGAGCGGGGGTTTATGCCAGCCCGCTGATTTTGACTTTAACCGAGTGGCTGGGGTTGATTTTTAATATGCTGGAAATAACCATAGTGCTCTGGATCATAAACAAAATCCATCAGAAGAAAATCCGGTTTTCCAGACTTTTTGCCGTCGCGGGTCTGTTCTCCCTGCCGGTGCTGGCAGCAGCAAACATCTCCATTAATTTTTTGCCTGCGGCACCGGTTCTTATGCTGATCAACACTTATGAAATACTGGTGATCTGCGTGATGTATCTGTTTATAAGCAAATATTCATCCGGGGATAACCCGGTCTGAAAATGTGAAAGAGATAATTAAAATCATTCTGACGGTGTTTTTGCTGCCGCTGGTACTTTTGGCGGATGCACTGAAGGCACCCGCGAGTCTATTGAAAAAAGCGGGTTACATAATATTGGTGATTATTGCCGGGGGAATTTTTTGGGGGGTGTGCTACCGGAATACGATCCGGGGAGGAGAAATATTTTTGTACCAAACGGGTTTTTTGGACAAGTTGTCGGAAGTAAAAACCATAGGAACTTCGATGCTGCCGACAGTGAAAAACGGGGAAGCGGTGAGCATGCATAACCCGAAAAAATTCGGGGTGGAACAGGGGGATCTGGTGAGCTTTAATAACATCGAGACCGGATCCAAATATTACCTGAAACGGGTAATCGGAATGCCGGAAGAAGAGCTGGCACTGGTAAACGGGTACGTGACGATAAACGGCCAGGCACTGAAAGAAGATTATATTCTGAAGCCGGGAGTAACATGGGGGAATACTTTCCTGCCGGACTGCGAAAAATACAAAATACCTAAAGGAAAAGTGGCCGTGATGGGAGATAACCGGCAAGCCAGCACCGACAGCCGGGTGATAGGGTTTGTGGACCTGGATGATATCGAGGGGGTAATCAAAAAGAATAACGAAAGGCAATTTATTGAAGTGCCAAAAAAAAAGAGCCAGACGGATCTGACCATCAGTCCGGAAAAACTGGCGGAGGAACTGAATAAGATGCGGGCAGAAGTGAATGCGAGACCTTTGAGAGTAAACAGCAAACTAAATGTGATAGCTTTAAACCGCGCGAAAATGGTAGCGGGAAATGTGCTGAACTGGAAAAATGACGGGGGTAAACTCACGGATACGGTGGACAAGTCCGGCTATAAATATCTGCTGGTCCAGGAAATGATTACTTTTGGTCAATACACCGAGCTGGAGCTGGTGGAACAGATAGACAATTCGGCTATATACAGGGCGGATTTTGCCTCCAGCCAATATTACGATCTGGGGGTGGCGACGGCACCCGCCAACCGGGGAGCATGCGGATTTCCGGTAGTGGCGATAGTCATCGGATGGCCGACGACTCCGGACTATACCAGTGAAACTATTAACGACTGGAAGAAGGAACTGGAAATCGTGTCAGGGTTTTTGACTATCATCAAAGACCTGAAGAATAAACCCGGATTTAACAACAGTGAAATCGATAAACTGGTGACGGCGCTCACAGAACAACTGCTGATTGCCCAAACTCTTTTTGACAGGACTCAGCGTAATGAGTGGATGACTGAATCTGATTACGCGTCCATAGCAGACTACAATGAAAACCTGAAGGAAATCCTGCCGAATCTGACCGCTTTTTTTGAGAGCAATGCACAAAAATTTGATGCCGGGACAAAAGAACGGATAGATAGCCTGACAACGTCCGTTATCAACATGTCCGACTATTTGAAGAAAATGGAGGAGGTGGGACAGTTGATGGCGGCAGAAGATTGGGCCGGAATGAAGAAAAAAGCTGAAGAAATGCTAGCCATATCCAAAACCGATGATGAAAAAGCAGCCGGTAATTTCTGGATAGGGGCGGCTGAGTATCAAAACGGACAAATTGTTGAAGCCACCCAACATCTGCTCCAGGCAACCATGCTGAACCCGAAATTTTCCGAAGCTTACGCGACTCTGACGGAGATAAGTCTGTCTCAGAGGAACCTGACTCTGGGAATGACTTACGCCCAGAAATGCATTCAGCTGGACGGGCAAAACGTGACCTGTCATCTGGGGCTGGGAACGATTTACCTGGGGATGGGAAGGAAAGCGGAGGGGATTAAAGAGCTGGAGGCAGCGGCCCGGCTGCAGCCGGATTCGGCTGAAATCAAGGAAATTCTGAAAAAGGCTAAGGCTATTTAAATTATTAAAGAAATCGGGTATATTGGATGAATGGTAAGAAAGGGGGTGAGATAATGAAAAAGATATTTTTGTTGTTGGCTGTGTTTCTGGTCTGGGGAATGATACCGGGTAAGATAAAGGCTGAGGAAAAGCCATACAATTTTTTTTCCGGAACGGGTAGTGAATGGTGCGAACTAACCCACCCGTATGCCGAGACTGAGGATCCCTGTGAAAGCTGGTGGATGTACTATAATTTATCCAAGAATGACAAAGTGGTTGTCAGGTGGACGGACCAGATTGAAAAATATTTACAGAAACAGGTTGTTCGCGAACCGGATGATCCCGAACCAACATTTTACGGCGCTTGGTTGGATTTGGAAGGCAACGGCAAAGTACCCGGAGGATCGGGAAACATAGTTCACCGGGAAATCAGGTATGTTTGCGTGATGAATAGTGTGGAATGCGATACATTTCCCGGTTACGTAGTCAACGGATTTCAAATAATCCACTGGACGGTGATGGGGCCCGACGGGTTGACATGGTTTGCACATCAAGTTCAGTCAGGATTCTTTGAAAAATTCGGGCCCGATTAGTCCGCAAAGACAACCCCGAGTATTCATCCGGGTAGTCCGGACGGGGGTGGTTTGGTTATAATGGTACATATGGAAACGTATAAGTTGAGGGGGTGAAAAAAATATGAAAGGGTTTATGGAATTCATCAGGGAACGGGGGGTGGTAGGTCTGGCCGTAGGATTTATTCTGGGGGGAGCGATATCCAAACTGGTGGCATCGCTGGTCACCGATGTAATTAACCCCATCGTAGGGATATTCCTGGGAGCGGCCGAGGGATTGACCGCGGCAACGTTTTCATTGGGTGGTGCGGAAATCCAATGGGGCAGTTTTGTAAATACCATGATAGACTTTCTGATTGTTGCCCTGGTGGTATATTTCGGGGTAAAACTTTTAAAGCTGGATAAACTGGATAAAAAGAACTAAAATAATTTAGCCGTTTCATGGGAAAAGTCCCTAAAGTCTCCCACCATGCGATAGAAAGATATGCGGAGGAATACCCAGAAGAGGGTTGGGATTTGAGTGATGACAATCAGCGAAGACAATTAGCCTCGGTAATAATCGGCCTGTGGAGTGCGAGCAGGGTAGCCCCCAAGCCCAGCCATCCGGGCCAAACGGATTACTTATACTATCCGCCCACACGAACAATGTGTCCGGAAACCCAAATTGTGGTCAAAGGATTGGAACCGACGATTGTAACTATTTTTAAAATACGATAACAAATCCGGGGAAATCAGAAGAGGGAAGACTGCTTTGAACTTTTTCTGAGATCATAGACAGAATAGGAAAAATCTACCTCCACCCGACGGGGAGTGTTCCAACGATCCGTGAATTTGAGATGATGGTGGTGCAGGCCGTGGTCGTAAACATCCCGGGTGAGAATGACATCGGCCTCACAGTATTTTTTGAGAAGAGCCAGACTTTTTTTATCACCCGCCTGCCAATATTTGATGGCGTTGGCGGGAGCGTCGACTTTGGACTTGCCCAGAGTGTCTTTGGCAAATGAATTGAGGGAAGCGGCCCGTCCGTTGACCTGTTTTACACGATCGTAAATATCGAAATGGGGCAGTTTGGAAAAGTAGGAGGGGGCGTAAGGTTTAAGAACCGGGACGTCGAAGCCTAAAGAATTGAAACCGATGATACGGTCGGCGTCGGTAAAAAGTTTCCACATGGCATCCAGCTGGTTCTCCCAATAACTGAACATTTGACCGGAAATTTCTTTCAGATCCGGATCCAGATGCCGACGGTAAACCGAAACCAGGGAAACTCTCAGTTGAGAGGGGTCGGAATTGCCGGTGTCGTCAAAAAATTTTTGAGTCTCAAGATCAAAAATTATTTCGTACATAATATAGGTTTTAGGTTATAGGTTCTAGGTTATAGATAAGTGATTAGGGACTAAGTTTTAGGTTATAGTGATTTGTAGTGATTAAGTCATATAAAGAGTTGATTGTGTGGCAAAAGTCGATGGATTTATGTACGATAGTATACAAAATTACGGCCACTTTTCCCAAGTATGAATTATTTGGACTGACATCCCAAATCCGACGATGTGCAGTGGCAATACCATCGAATATCGCGGAGGGACAAATCAGGGGACACATGCAGGAATACATCCAGTTTTTACGAATATCCATGGCTTCCGGAGCAGAGTTGGAGACTCAATTATTGGTTGCTCTGAACATCGAATATATTGAAAAGAAGGCATATGACGAAGTATTCGATTTATTGCAGGAAGTTATGAAAATGCTAAGTTCACTTATCAATAAGCTTCATTTTAAATCCACCCTTTAATTTCGCTATAGAAAATAGCGAGAATTTCGTAAATAAAGATTGTAGCACGGGAGTAAGTCTGGATGGATTTCCAGCCGGAGGCGGGTTCACCCGGCGAGTAGACCGAGAACCAATAAAGACCGGTCCAATCCATTTTTTTGGCCGTGGCCACAGCCCGGCGGGTATGCAGATCCAGAGTGATCAGACAAGGCTGCCTTAATTTGCGGCGGCGGACAATTTCGCGGCTGAATAATAAATTTTCGAAAGTAGTCAGGGAACGATCCTCTTTGATAATGTTGGCAGCCGGGACTCCCCGGGAACGGGCGTAAGCGGCCATAACAGCGGCATTGGAAACACCCAATTTCTGGTTGTCCCCGGTGGACATGATGATTTTGGCATTCGGAAATTTTTGCTGGAGTTTAGCTGCGAATTCAATCAAAGCCCGGGTGGGACGGGTGGGCGTACTTTTGTCTTTGAGGGCGTAAGACAAAATAATAAAACAGTCAGGATTGGGGGGAGGATTGTCGGGTATTATCCAGTTCATCGTTATTCGTTAATCGTTATTCGTTAGATAAAGAAATGGTTAAGGGCACATTTTACACCAGAGGTATTACCCTGTTATTATTGACTTAGTGCGAAAAAACTACTTAATTCCGATTATAGTAGTCGTTGGCATATTTGTCTTGGCAGGAGGAGTATTTTTTGGCCTGAATCTGATTAAATCCGGCGACTCAAACAAATCCAATTCTCTGAGTAATAAACCAGCTAAACAGGCTATGCAGGAGATCGTTGATTTGAATATTAAGAGACAATTTATCCCCGAAAATATTCAGGTTGTATTAGAAGATAAAGACCTAGTCAGATACGGTTTCGGCAGAAAATATGCTGATAATTATAAGGCGGAATGGCGGAAAAACGGATCTTATTTTTTAACCTTTGCAGGATACCAAAAAAACCAGAATAAGGATTTTGTGGGATACACGATTAACATTCATACCAAGGGTAATAACTTAAAAGGTTTAAGTGCGGCCCAACTTTTTCTGAAAAATATGCCTGCCACCGGCTGGAAAAGTGCACCGCCAAATTCATTAAGCGACGTGACAAGTGAGGTGTCTACAATAATATGGAAGGAAGGCAGCAATAAAATTTACCTGGAAGTATTGTCCCTATCTTATAAGGAACTTAAATATAATGAAACTTTGGGTGAGAATATCAAGGATTTAACAATAATCAGAAAGCTGCTTTATACTCCGAACAATCCTGATTACGGGATAGTTGATGAATTTCAAAGCGCAGCCCTTAAGCTTTTTAGCCCTTAGTCCAGCCTCGCGACCTTTCAGGTGGCAAGATGCGGAGCGGGTATAATAATAATGGAGTGAAAAAAATATTCTTAATTCTTCTGTGGTTGTTTTTAGTGTTGTTGCCGGTTAAGACGGAGGCAAAAGATTACAGTATTGAAAAGGTGGGGTTTACGGTGCAGTTGAATGAGGACGGAAGTGCGGATATTACGGAGGCGAGAACTTATAAATTTGACGGTTCTTTTACCTGGGCTGATGAACGAATAGACCTGACAGGGAAATGCGAAGGGCAACAAACATGCAGTGATTATGTAATAAGCAACGTGGCAGTTACCGGTGCGGATAATATAACTACGTCGACGGGACCTCATGAATTGAACGTGAAGTGGTATTACCGGGCAGTTGATGAGACTAAAAATTTCGTTCTGAAATACCGGGTGGAAAATGCGGTGACGGGACATCCGGATATTTCTGAGTTTTACTGGAAACTGATCGGTGACGGCTGGGTTAAAGGGTCAGGCCTGGTGACAGCGACTATCTATCTACCCTCCCCTGCCCCGGATGACCGGATATGGGGTTTCGGACACGGGCCGTTAAACGGAAAAGTAAATATTCCGGACAATAGAACAGTTACATTTACCGCTGAAAACCTGCCGCCCAAACAAATGTTTGAGGTGAGGGTGCTGTATCCCAAATCCGGAATCTCCGGTGCCAGGGAAAGCACCCAGACATTGGCCCAAATTCTGGATGAGGAAAAAAAGTGGGGGCAGGAGACGCGAAAAAAAGTCTGGTTTTATAATCTGTGGGTGCTGGCGGCCGGATTGATTGCTTTTGGGATTTCTGTCAGAGCCATGTGGCGGACAATTTACTGGGTAAGAATGTGGCGTAAATATGGCGATGATGCCCCCTTGCCTGAGATAAATTTGGCAGGAACCCTGCATGAACCCCCTTCCGAATTGCCGCCGGTGGCAGTGGAGACGCTGATGAATATGGGGACGACGGCTACCGGGAAGTCGATTACTGCTACACTTCTGGATTTGATGCATAAGAAAACAATTACTTTGATACCACCGGAAGGAAAGACATTTTGGGGAACGGGAAAAAAAGATTTTTCTCTGAAATTGGAAAGAGGAAAAGTAAAGAATTTGAATGAACCTGAAGAAAAATTGATTAATTTTTTGTTTGCTAATATGGATATTGTCAGCCGGAATGACATAAAAAACCGGGGGAAAGTAGCCCCGTCAACTACCCGAAGTTTCTGGGAAGATTGGAAAAAGTTGGGAAAGAAAATTCTGATGTTTTCCGGGATATTGGATACCCACGCCAATATGCTGAAGCAAAAAATGGGGAGGGACATACTGGTGCATGCGGTGTTAATCATGTTCGGTCTTTCTTTCGTAAAGAATCTGAGGGAAGTAGTTCCCGTACCGGGGATGATAGTGGCCATAGCTATCGGAATAACGGCGACGGCGACGGTAGTTATGGTCTTTACTGCCGTATTTATGGAGAAACTGACGGAAAAAGGATTGAGGGAAACCGCCAGCTGGAAAGCTTTTAAAAAGTATTTACAGGACTATCAGGTGACAAGAAACAACCCCATCGACTCGGTGGTGTTGTGGGAAAAATATCTGGTCTACGGCACAGCCCTGGGAATTTCCCTGAAGGCACTGTCGCAGCTGCCGGTGAATTTTGATGCTAACTCGATGGCGACTTCCGGTTTGTATGTGGCTACAACGGGAGGCGGAGCATCTATAGGTAATTTTTCGGATACGTTTGCTGTTACTTTTGGTTCATTGATAGCAATATCCAATAGTTTTTCGGGATACGGAGCGGCAGGTACGGGGGGAAGCGGAGGGTTCTCCGGGGGTGGTGGAGGTGGTGGAGGGGGCGGAGGGGGAGCGGGGTAATAAGTTATTAGTTATTCGTTGTTCGTTAATCGTTAATCGTACCGAAAAATAATGTTTAAGTTTGAAGAATTGCGTGTTTATCAGGAGTCATTGCAGTTAACAAATGTCATCTATGAAATAACATCAAAATGGCCCAAGCGTGAAATGTTTGGGTTGGTGGATCAATTTCGAAGAGCAGCGGTTTCAGTTTCATTGAATATCGCAGAGGGGTCGAGCCGGTCACAGAAAGATTTTGGTCATTTTTTGAATATGGCCAAAGGATCGTGTTTTGAGTGTACAGCAATATTAACAATTGCTAAACATCTGGGTTATATAGATAAAAATGAATATGAATCGCTGTATGAGAGATGTGAAAAGATGGTCCGAATGCTATCTGCACTTAAGAAAGCGCTGCTGGTTGATCGTTAATCGTTGTTCGTTGTTCGTATTTCGTCTAAATAGTGTTTGTAGAAGACGGTTATCGGGGCTTGGGTTTTATAAAATTTGAGGGGAAAAGCGTCTATTAATTCCGCCTTGGTTGTGGCCTTATTCACTGATTCCAAAAATTGCCATGCCCGTTTTTCGTTAAGAGCTCCTGAACTGGTGATGAACTGTCCCCAAAGTCCGTTCCCGTTAAACTCGCCGGGAGATTCACCCAAATTGGTAATGAACTCCTGAGGAAACAGTTGCCGATAAGAATTGTAGGCATATAACCAGGAGCCTCCTTTGACAACTTGAGCTGTGGGAAATTTATGTTTTATTTCTTTGAAGATATTTGTTAGCTCCTGTATTCTTGAAGGAAAATTTTCTTCGGATAAGGGACTGGTTTTGGATGCAAAATTGTTTTGAAAATGAAGGGCAACAGAATAATTATCTTTTTCGTAATCATAAGAAAAACAGCCGGAGGGAGCAGTCGGGGGGTAACCAGTAAAAAATTGTGTTTTGTAAATCGAGAAGGCTAATTGAGCGGGATTTTGTCCGGAGTGAATACCGGAAATAAGTTTTTGCCATCGGGGATGACTGGGGTTATGCTGCCAATCGTCGATTCCGATGCGTTTATAATAAGCGGTATATTTCAGAAGTGCTTCGTCTATTGACATTCCGGTAATATCTGACATTTTTTGAGCAAATGTATGTTGGATCTGAAAATAAGCCAGAGGGTAATGGTGTGTACTCATTTATATGATTATATTGAAAACCATCCTCCTGCGTTAAGGGAGGGAGACGATCTTCATAAAATCTTAATTTACTCCTGTCTATTATGGGGTCGTGCCTGTAAAAAATATCCTTGTTGGATTCATGGGGTTAATGGTAGTAGTGACGGGATTGGTTTTTGTTGTCAGTAAGCCAAAAGTCGAGACGGGGGAGACTTCTGCCGACGTGGGGGAAATTAAAATATCAGATGCAGTTACCCGAGATTTTGAGATCAAGAATACCGGGGAAAAACCTTTACAGATAACTAATATCAATTCCAGCTGCGGATGCACATCGGGAAAAATTATTTACAAGGGTTTCACGAGTAAGGAATACAGTATGCATACCCAGAGCGGATTTGTGACCGAAATATCCCCCAGTGATACCGCCATATTGCAGGTGACCTATCGTCCGGCTTCAATGCCTGTCTACGGTTCAGTGCAGAGAGAGGTTTATGTTTCTACCAACGACCCGGATAAATCAAGGCTGGTTTTCGGGATCAGGGCTATAGTCCGTTAGATATGGATTCTAATTTCCTGTTCGGAATTTCCCTGACCGCATCCTTTCTGGCCGGAGTGTTGGCCTTGTTTGCACCCTGCTGCATCACCTTCCTATTCCCGTCTTACCTGGGCATGGTATTTAAAGAGAAGAAGAAAGTGATGTATTACACTATGGTTTATGCTGCGGGATTATCCATTATTCTGATGCCGATAGCGCTGGGGTTTAGGGCGGTAGTTTATTTTCTGGATAGTTATCACGCCCCTGTTTATTACTTGGGTGCCGGATTCATGATCCTGATGGGGATTATGACAATTAAACCTCTATTTCACCTTCCAAAGCTGGCTATACCCAGGCAAAATAAAACAATAAATACCGGCAGTATATTTGGGTTGGGAATAATGTCCGGATTAACCTCATCTTGTTGTGCTCCTGTGTTATTAGCTGCTGTTACTTTGGTATCTCTATCTCCATCTCTACTGCAGGCGAGCGTTGTGGCTTTGGTTTATGTAATGGGAGTGGTGATGCCGTTATTTTTAATGTCTATGTTATATAAAAAGCTGGCCACAAAAATTGAGATTGCCGGGAAGAGGGAAATTGCATCGGTTATGAAGTATATCGGTGCCGGAGTGTTTATTGTAACCGGACTGTTGATTGCCATTTTTAATTACCAAGGGAAGATTGTGATGAACCAGATGGAACCCTACAGTCAATCCCTGAGATTGGTGGTGTTTGAAATTGCCAGGTATTTCAGAAATCCGATCCTGGATATCTCGATTTTTCTGATCGTCCTTTTTGTTTTTTATAAATTACTCAGATATTCCGCTATAAATGAAGAATAAACTGGTGTTGATTGCGGCTGTCAGCCTGTCATTAAACCTGTTTTTTATTGCTTCGCAGGTTTTACCGAACCTGATACAGCGCGCTGTTCCCGCACCGGTCGCCAGTAATGGAAGTGTTAACCCGCCCGCCTGGGAAAATAATCTTTTTGACGAGATTAATCCCGTATCCGGTTATCAAATCAACGCCAAATTCGGAAAATTGGGCCCAAGAATGGTCAAAGGCGGAGTTATTGACCTGAAAAAGTTTAAAGATATTTATACCCGGTCCGGTCAGACTTTAACACCTGAGCTGGAAAAAATACTTGAACAGGAATCTGTAGAAAATATTGTCATCAACAGGGACAACTCCTACTTTCTTTTAAATTTCTTTTGGGCTGTAGGGCTGAGCAATAAATCGCAGATTTTGGATAACGGGGAAATGTCCAAATACGGCGGCCGGGCAGATTTGGGTAATTTTGCCTCGACAGGAGGCTGGACTTTATCCAAAACCGAAGCCATGAATTATTATTCCAGTGACAACCTGATTCCTTTGAACCCGGCACAGGAATCTCTTGTCAAACGAGTGGCTGAAAATATTTACCGGCCCTGTTGTAATAACTCCACCGCTTTTCCCGACTGCAATCACGGGATGGCTTTGCTGGGAGTTTTACAGTTGATGGCTGCGGATGACGCCAACGAAGATGAGATGTATCAGGCGGCCAAGTATTTTAATGCTTACTGGTTTCCGGGAAATTATTATGACCTGGCGTTATATTTTAAAGAAACCTCGGGCAAAAACTTCGCCGAAATTGATGCCAAACTTTTACTCTCGAAAAAGTATTCCTCTGCATCGGGTTGGAGAAGCGCTAAAAATTGGTTAATAGAAAATGGTCTGCAGCAGGAGCCGCCGAAGCAGGGCGGCGGGTGCGGGGTATAAAATACATTAATGATTCATTATGAAGAATCTCTACTGATCTCAGCTAGCTCCCGGCAGGTTTTTAATTACATCGACGATCACAAGAGCTTTTCTTCCCATATGAAAAAACCGTCGTGGATGCTGGGCGGAGGATCTATGGATATTTCCACGGATAAAGACAACGGGCAAAAAGTCGGTTCTCATGTGCGGATGCGGGGTAAAGTGTTCGGCCTGGATCTTTCACTGGATGAGGTGATCACCCGGAGAGAGCCACCCCGGGTAAAAGAGTGGACAACAATCGGTACTCCAAGACTGATAATAATCGGCTATTATCGGATGAAAGTTAACCTGTTGCCTCAGAGCCAAAAAACATTGCTGCGGGTGGCTATTGATTACAGTCTGCCTGAAAAAAACCCGTGGCCGGGTAAGATATTCGGCGGTCTATATGCCAGCTGGTGTGTACGGCAAATGATCAGGGATACGGGCAGGTTTTTTGAGGGTTTCTCAACTTCGGGGATATAATACCCATATGCGTATACTGCTGGTTGAAGACGAAAAACACTTGTCGGATAACATTAAAAAGGGCTTGTCTGAAGCCGGTTTTGCGGTGGACGCGGCGTTTGACGGCGAAGAGGGGTTGTATTTAGCTACGACCGAGACATACGACTGTATTATTCTGGACATCATGCTGCCAAAAATGGACGGGGTAAAGATATGCGAAACCATGCGGCTTAAGGGTTACAAGACCCCGATATTAATGCTGACGGCCAAGGGGTCTGTTGAGGAGGTCGCCCAGGGATTGGATAGCGGGGCAGATGATTATTTGACTAAACCGTTTGCTTTTATCGAGCTGAAATCGCGAATCCAGGCACTACTCCGCCGAGGCCAGACGGAGGCATCGCCGGTTTTGCGGGTGGCTGACCTGGAGCTGGATCCCGGTAAACATACAGTTTCCCGGGCGGGTAAAGGTATAAGTCTGACCCCCAAAGAATTTTCCATTCTTGAATATCTGATGCGGCACAGAGGTGAAGTAGTCACCCGAACTATGATTATCGAACACGTCTGGGATATCAATTATGAAAATATGAGTAATGTGGTCGACGCCTTCATGGCTACATTACGCAAGAAGGTGGATAAAAACCGGTCTGTCAAACTGATTCACACTCTGCACGGAGTCGGTTTTAAAATTTCCACCAAACCATGAAGTTTCACAGCATCAGGTTTAGGTTGACTTTGTGGTATCTGGCGGCGCTGACCGGCAGTTGTATAGTCCTTTTCGGGTCGTTTTATTACGTAACGGCGCAAATCCTAAAAAGCCAGACAGACAGGGAAATCTCCAACCATGCCCAGACTATCGTCAGGCTGGTGACGGATCAAACAACAGGTGTGCATATTACTTTTCCCAAAGAACAATTATCTTTCGAATTTGCCCAAATGCCGGGGATGCTGGTGGCGGTATCAGACGACTCCGGAAAACAATTGACCACCTCCCAACCGGTTGACTCCGGGATGGAGGTCCTGAAGGATACTCTGGAAAAATCAGCCAATATCATCAAACCCACTTTTGTGGACAGGAAAATCGGCAGCCTGTCCATGCGGCTGGGTATTTTTCCGGTAATAAAGGACGGATCCACTGTCAATTTGGTATTAGTGGCCCACCCTACAGATGTCATCACCAGGTCTTTAAACAGCCTGATTAAAATATTGATCTTTCTGATCCTGGCTGTGGGGATCCCGGCAGGGTTAGCCGGATATTTGATTGCCAGGGCGGCCTTGATGCCGCTATCCAAATTGAAGCAAAGACTGGATGAGGTCAGCAGTACCAATCTAAATCAATCGCTGCCCAATCCCGGTACCCGGGATGAGATTGAGCACTTGACGGCTACATTTAATTCCATGCTGGCCCGGTTGGATGAATCTTTTAACCGGGAAAGGCGGTTTATCGGTGATGTGGCACACGAGTTGAAAACTCCGCTTGCTACTCTCAAAAGCAGTATTGAGGTAGCTCTGTCAAAAAAAAGAGACTGTGAAGAACTTGAAAGCACCTTAAGCGGTAATCTGGATGTGGTTGACCGGCTGTCCTCAACTATTAATGACGTTCTGGATCTGGCCATGTCCCAATCAGGAGAAATAGAGTCGCAATTTGTACATGTGAATCTTTCCGAACTTATCAATGAAGCGGAGGAGATGTTAAAAAACCTGGCCACCTCTAAAAAAATCCGGGTTTTGTCCGAAATTGAAGATGAAATTTACGTGCGGGGCAGTCCCAAAAAGTTATTCCGGGCAATATATAACCTAGCGGATAATGCGGTTAAATACACTCCGGTGCACGGAAAAATCGCCCTGAGTTTGAGAAGGGAAAAAGAGTCGGCCGCTTTTGAAATATCCAATACCGGCCGGGGGATTTCCCAAAAGGACCTGCCGCTGGTTTTTAAACGCTTTTACAGAACTGATGTGGATACTCCCGATGCCGGCAGCGGTTTGGGGCTGTCTATCTGCAAGTCGATCGTCGAAACCCACCATGGGGAAATCTCGATACTCAGCACCCCGGGTAAAATAACTACTTTCACTGTCAGGATACCCGCTACCCCGAAATCTTCATAAATTCTTAATAATTAATCCTGTATTCTTCCCCTTATGAATAAATGCCGAATAGGCATCTCCGGAATGCATTGCCGTTCCTGTGAGATCCTGGTTGAGGATGAGCTGAAAAAAATCCCCGGGGTTACGGAGGCCTATGTAAATCACAAAAACGGGAGTGCATATATTCATTATCGGGGGCATCTTTATGAAGATGATCTCATCCGGGCGATAGAAAACGCCGGATACAGCTACGGCGCCGGGGAGGGCACGGACAACAAATTAATTACCGGGGATGTTAAAGCCTACAAAGAATTGGGGATTGCGGCGGTAATTGCCGTCGGTTTATATCTGATAGCTAAAAGCTTTGGCTTATTCAGTCTGAGCGCCAATATATCCGGAAATTATAATAACCTGCCGGTAGTCTTTTTGATAGGAATTACCGCCGGGGTATCCACCTGTATGGCCTTGGTCGGGGGATTGGTTCTGGGGGCCTCGGCTCAATTTTCCAAAAAACATCCCGAAGCCTCCGGTATGGAAAAATTTAAACCGCATCTGTTTTTTAACCTGGGCCGGATTATCTCTTTCTTTATCCTCGGAGGACTAATCGGTTTTTTGGGTTCCGTTTTCCAACTCTCCACGTCAGTATTGGGGGTATTGACGGTCGGTGTCGGGATAGTGATGCTGCTTCTGGGTACACAACTTATTGATATTTTTCCATTCCTCAAAAGATTTTCTTTTACCATACCCAAAAATATTACCCGTTTCTTTGGTATCAAAGACCGGGCGGATTCGGACTACAGCCACAAAAACTCCGCCATAATGGGAGGTCTGACCTTTTTCCTGCCCTGCGGCTTTACCCAAGCCATGCAGCTTTTTGCCATGAGTACCGGGAGCCCGATTGCGGGAGCTTTGACTATGGGAGTATTTGCCCTAGGGACTGCTCCCGGTCTATTGGGTGTGGGAGGACTAACATCAGCCGTCAAAGGCCATGCAGCCAGGCTCTTTTTCAAAACTGCGGGGATTGTGGTAGTCGCCCTCTCTTTGTTTAATATTTCCAACGGATTAAACCTACTGGGTATCGGATCATTCCCGAATATTTTATGGACAAATCCCGCCTGGGCAGCAAATACCAATGCAGACCCTAATGTCAAACTGGTTAACGGAATCCAGGAAGTCAGAATGCGCCAGGTGTCTTCGGGATACGTACCCAATAAATTCACGATCAAAAAGGGTATTCCCGTCCGCTGGATTATTGATTCCCGGGACAGCAACACCTGTGCGGCCAGTATTGTTTCCCAAAAGCTGGGTATCCGCCAGGGCTTACAGCCGGGTGAAAATGTCATCGAATTCAACCCTGACCAAACAGGTACCATCCGATTTTCATGCAGCATGGGCATGTATACCGGGGTGTTTACCGTGGTTGACGAAAACACCTCCGGAGCTGTTTCACCAGAAACTGATGCCGTTTTGGCGCAAAACCCGATCCCTCCCGCCGGCGGGGGTGCCTGCGGAGGCGGCGGATGCGGGTGCGGGGTGAAAAAACAGGTGTCCGTTACTACCGGTGAGGTTACGAACCAGAATTCAGTTCAAGTAATTAAAGCGGTATACAGCCAGGATAAGGATATAGTCCCGAACCAGTTTTCGGTGAAAGCCAACCAGCCGGTCAGATTTGAAATTGAAGCCCAAGATGACGGGTATGGTTGTATGAGCAGTGTTACCCTGCCGGGGTTGTCCAATAGAGTGGAAGTATTCAGTAAAGGTACAACTGTGACTTTTGAATTTACTCCCACAAAGCCGGGCGACTTCGGAATTACTTGTGCCATGGGTGTTCCCCGGGGACGGATCCAGGTCAATTAATATGACGACTACGATAATTATAAAGGGGCTGCATTGCCCAGCGTGCAAAAAACTGACGGAAAAAAGAATCGGTTCAATCCCGGGGGTGACTTCGGTGGATGCAGATCCGGACTCCGGAAATACCAGAATTACCTCTATTTCTGAGATTCCGGTTGTCCAAGTAAGGGCAGCGTTATCCGGGACACCGTATTCAGTTTCCTGATTAGCAGAATGAACAAATTATTAAATTTTCAAGTCTCGGGAATGCACTGCCAGTCCTGTGAGTTATTGATCAGAGAGGAGTTATCCACGGTCGCGGGAATAAAAGATATTTCAATAGATCATAAAACAGGAAGGGGGTCCGTAATGCTTGCCGGCAAGCAGGTTAAGCCGGGTCTGATTCTCGATGCCGTTAAAAAAGCCGGATATTCCGCAGTTATACATGATGATTACGTTTCTGCCAATGATATTTTGCTTACGACGACTGACAAAACTTTTCCGATCCCATCTTTTACTTTACCGCCTGAAATACAGTTGGAGGGTAAAATCAGCCGTGATGCTGACGGACAATTTTCTGTCAAAGGCAAACTTATTTTTTCGGCGTCTTCCGCGAATGGTGAGGTTTCCATGACCCCTGCTGTCTCTGTCGTGAACGACCGGGCAAATTTGGTGATTTCGGGGATGCACTGCAGTTCCTGTGCCGGCCTGATCGAGCGTCAGCTGAAAAAAGTCCCCGGGGTGAGCGCGGCTAACGTAAATTTTGCCGCGGAAAAAGCTACGATAACTTATAATCCGTCCCAAGCCGGGGTTGAGGATCTAATCAAGGCCGTGGGTAAAGCGGGGTATAAAGGAGTACAGGAATCTGCTGAAAACGCCATCTCCCAGCAGGACCGTCAACGGTCAGAAATAAATCACCAGTTACGCAAATTCATTTTCAGCTTTTTGTTGTCCTCCCCCATGATCTACTTTATGTTCATGGACTTTTTCCCCGGCCTTCCGGGAACCACCGTCCTCCTGCCCGTTGTCGGAATTATTTCTTTGGTTTTGGCGACACCGGTTCAAATTTTTATCGGTGCCGGGTTTTACAAAGGCATGATATCCGCCCTGAAGATGAAAACTTTTAATATGGACAGCCTGATTGCCATCGGTACTTCAGTGGCTTTCGGGTACAGCCTGGTGAATTTTATCAATCATTTCCTGAGATACGGCACTATCTACGGTCTGGGCGGGGTAAAGATCCCCGAGTTGTACTTTGAAACCGCCGCTTTTTTGATCACATTCGTTATTTTGGGTAAATTTCTGGAGGCCAAAGCCAAAGGCCGCACTTCCGAGGCGATTAAAAAACTCATGGGATTGCAGGCCAAAACCGCCCGGGTAGTCAGAAACGGACAAACTCTGGATATCCCCATAGAACAGGTGGGTAAAGATGAGATTCTGGTGGTCAGACCCGGTGAGAAAATTCCGGTGGACGGCGTAATTATCACAGGTGTGTCTGCAGTGGATGAGTCCATGATTACCGGCGAAAGCCTGCCTGTCGAAAAAAATCCCGAAGACTTTGTCATAGGCGGTACCATAAACAAAACCGGCAGCTTTGAGTTTAAAGCGACCCGGGTGGGCGCGGAAACTACTCTCTCCCAAATTATCCGGCTGGTGGAAGATGCCCAGGGGTCAAAAGCCCCCATCCAGGCTGTTGCCGACCGGATTTCCGCCTGGTTTGTCCCGGCAGTTATTATTGTGGCCATAGCCACGTTTGGCGTGTGGTACTTTCTGCTGGGGGCAACGCTCTCTTTTGCCTTAATGGCGTTCACCGCCGTGATTGTGATTGCCTGCCCCTGTGCCCTGGGACTGGCTACACCGACGGCCATTATGGTGGGTACCGGCAAAGGCGCCGAGCACGGGATTTTGATCAAAGGCGGGGAACCTCTGGAAAGCGCCTGCCATATCAAAGCAATTGTATTTGATAAGACCGGAACGATCACCAAGGGTAAGCCCGAAGTTACGGATGTCGAAGACCTCGGCGAGCTGGATCCGGACGAAGTGTTAGCCATTTCCGCAAGTCTGGAAAAATTATCCGAGCATCCCCTGGCAGAAGCTATCGTTAACCATGCAAGCGAGCAAGGCCTGCCCGCAGAAGGGAGAGTCGAAGCATTTTCGGCAATCCCGGGACACGGGGTCGAAGGAAAAATTGACGATGAGACATATTACTTTGGTAACCGCAAGCTGATTACGGAGGCGGCAGGTCTGGATGTGAGTAAATACGAACGCAAGATAGTCCGGCTCGAAGAGCAGGGGAAAACCGTCATGATCCTGGCAACAAAAACAAAAATACTCGGACTGATCGGAGTCGCCGATACCGTTAAAGACACTTCTAAAGAGGCGGTGGAGAAACTGATGAAGGCGGGAATCGAGGTCTGGATGATTACCGGTGACAATATCCGGACGGCCAAAGCCATCGCTGTGCAAGTGGGGATTACCAATGTGCTGGCTGAAGTTTTGCCCCAGGATAAAGCCCTGGAGGTGAAAAAACTGCAGGACAAGGGTTGGAAAGTGGCGATGGTGGGTGACGGCATTAATGATGCTCCGGCTCTGGCCCAGGCGGATCTGGGGATTGCCATGGGAAGCGGTACCGACGTGGCCATGGAAACCGGCGGGATAGTCATTATCAAAAACGACCTGCGGGATGTGGTCAACGCCATCAATTTGTCCAAATCTACCATGAGCAAAATCCGGCAGAATATGTTTTTTGCTCTGTTTTATAACGTGATCGGCATTCCCGTGGCCGCCCGGGTATTTGCTTTTGCGGGGCTGGTCCTGAAGCCGGAATTGGCAGGACTGGCTATGGCTCTCAGCTCGATTTCCGTCGTCGGTAATTCCCTGCTACTGCGCGGTTTTGTCCCCGGCAAAAGAAATTACGCCTCCGCCCTGGCCCCATGGGTAATGGCTGTCGCATTTACCTTTATGTTTTTTGAATTCGCCCGCTTTAGTTCCGGAATGGCCAGATGAAAAATATTTTTCTATACCTATTGCCATTTTTATGCATCATCATGCATTTAGTCATGATGAGAGGGCACGGATCAGGGCATGATCACGAAGACAAGATGAGGAAAAAGAATTAAAGTTGGAGTATGTATACCTGTCCGATGCACTCCGAGATTACGAAGGATAATCCCGGTATATGCCCCGAGTGCGGAATGACTTTGATCAAATCCGCGGTTCAAGGACATCGAGGCCACACTTTTTGGGAAAAATTCAGAATGGGAATGACGATGACAATGGGGATGGACCACTCCGGTATGGCGGGAAGTGAAATGGCGAAATTGATGGAAGAGGATATCAGAAACAAATTTTTTGTCTCCCTAATGCTGACCCTGCCCATTGTCGCCTATTCACCTATGGGCATGTCTCTTTTGGGTTTCAGATTGCCGACGCCAATCCCTGAAAGTTGGCTGATGCTGGTATTAACCACCCCGGTCTTTTTTTATTGCGGCTGGATATTTTTGTATTCCTCATATTTTGCCCTAAAAAATAAGACCCTGAACATGTCGGTACTGATAGCAGTAGGAATCACCGCTTCGTATCTTTTCAGCATAGTACTTATATTCCTCGGGAGTAGTGATTCCTTTTATGAAGCCGCGGCCATGCTGATTACCTTCGTGCTTTTCGGCCACTGGATGGAGATGAGATCCAGGAGAGGCACAACGGACGCCCTGAAAGCTTTATTCAATCTGGTCCCCCCGCAGGCGAGAGTGGAAAAGGACGGACGGGAAGTTCTTACCCCCACATCGGAGGTGCGAATCGGTGATGTCATCATCCTCAAACCGGGGGATAAAGTCCCGGTCGACGGAAAAATCATTGAGGGAGAAACAGCGATTGATGAATCTTTGGTTACCGGAGAATCAATTCCGGTTACTAAAAAAGTCGGAGACGGTGTGGTCGGCGGGTCAATAAACCAAACAGGTACCGTGAAGTTTGAAGCGACTAAAGTGGGCAGTGACACTGTTTTGGCTCAGATTGTAAAACTTGTCGAAACCGCCCAAAATTCCAAAGCCCCGGGCCAAAGGCTGGCAGATAAAGCGGCACAGTATTTAGTCATTCTGGCGGTTGGGGCCGGATTACTTACCTTTGTTATTTGGTATTTCGGAACAAGCGCCGGGCTAGTCGCAGCATTAACCTTTGCCGTATCAGCTATAGTCATTGCGTGTCCGGATGCTTTGGGATTGGCTACACCCACAGCTGTAGCGGTAGGCACCGGATTGGGAGCCAAGCATAATATACTGATAAAGAACGCCGCTACTCTGGAGCAGACATCAAAAATTACGACTGTGGTTTTGGACAAAACCGGAACCCTGACATCCGGTAAACCGGTAATTACCGACGTAATTGCCGCCCCCGGTTTCACAGCCGGTGAGGTGATTAGTTTTGATGCCGCTGTCGAGGCCAAATCCGGCCACCCGCTAAGTGCCGCGGTCATCGCCGAAGCCGGGAAACGACGCATTTCACTGAACCGGAAAGTCGAAGGTTTTCAATCGTTATCCGGATCGGGTGTGGAGGCGACAGTGGACGGCAAGGCTGTGGTTATCGGAACGGTGAAATTGATGCGGGACAGGAAAGTTGATCTGGCTTCGGTGGCTTCCCATATAGAGAACTTATTAAGCCAGGGAAAGACCATTATGATTTTGGCAGTAGAGGGGAAAGTGGCCGGGATTGCGGCGGCACAGGATCCGATTAAGCCCACGGCAAAATATGCCGTCGACAGAATGAAAGAATTGGGTTTGGAAGTAGCGATGATCACCGGAGACAACCAGAAAACAGCCGAAGCTATCGGCAGGAATTTGGGTATTGAAAGAATATTTGCGGACGTGCATCCGGAAGACAAGGAAAAATATGTCAGGAAAATGCAATCTGAAGGCAAGTTTGTGGCGATGGTGGGTGACGGGGTAAATGACGCTCCCGCCCTGGCGGCGGCAAACATCGGTATTGCCATCGGTGCCGGTACAGACGTGGCCATCGAAACTGCCAATATAGTTCTCATGAAATCGGACCCGGCAGATGTGTTGAGAGCGATCAGATTGTCCAAGGCAACAGTCCGGAAAATGAAGGAAAATCTGGTTTGGGCAAGTGTCTATAATGTACTGGCTATACCGGTTGCTGCCGGAGTTCTCTATCCGAATTTTGGTATTTTACTGCGGCCGGAAATCTCTGCCCTTTTAATGTCCGCTTCCTCGATAATCGTGGCTGTAAACGCCGTACTACTAAAACGATCGGAAAAATATCTGATATCGGGAGAAAGCTAGCAGGGTTTCGAAGGACAACCGGCGGAGCAAGCAAGGCTATCCGGGTATTGCAGTATGACGAACCTGGATATGAATTTGGATATAGACAATAATATATCTAATGTATATATATTAGATACATGAATACTGCGATTGTGATAACTAAGACTGACCCAGCTATTAAAGAAGAAGCCCAGAAAATTGCTAAGAAACTAGGTATTAGCCTGAGTTCTCTGGTGAATGCATATTTAAAACAAATCGTCAGAACCAGAAGAGTGGAGTTTAGTCTGGATGAAGAGCCAAGCGCGTATTTGGTCAAAACCATTAAGCAAGCCGAGGAAAATTATCGCAGAGATAAAACTTCACCCGCGTTTAGCAACGCCAAAGATGCAGCAAAGTATTTGGATAAGATGGGGATATGATTATTCGGTACGATTCCGACTTGTTGAAAAGAATAAAGAAAATTAGGGTAAACATTCGCAAGAACTTTATAAAAACCGTGATTGTTTTTTACTGATAATCCCCATAACTCCCGACTGAATAACCATTCATTAAAAGGTAAATGGAAGGGGTACCGCAGTATTAATGTCACGAGCGATTGGCGGGCTATTTATACGGAAAAACGCGAAGGAAAGGATACGATTGCGTATTTTGTGGCTATCGGTACTCACGAGCAGCTTTATAAATAATAGCGGGGGTTGGGGGTGGATAAGGAAGATTTTCTAAAACTATTTACTGCGGCGGGATTTGCGGATGTCTTCCAGAATTTCCTTTTTTACCTTGACAGCATGGGTGGTGATCTGGGATTCGATATCGATACTGATATGAGTTTTGAGATAATCCAGTAGTTTCCGGTCGTGAGGAGTTTTGATAAACAGATTCATAAATTCCGGGTGTTTGTCTTTGGGTAAATGATTGAGTATCACGTTCAGGATATGATGATGGAGATGGGAATCGACCAGGCGAACCAATTCCTCTTTTTCCAGCGGATCCAGAGAAAAGGCATCGAGGGCGGTAATGACGTCCTCGCGGATAACAAGATGATCGTAAAAAATTTTTAACATAAAAATTTTATATATCTGTCCCGCTGCGCGGGAAGTATATTCCTTCGGTGCTGACGCGCCTGCGGAATTGGCTATAGAATATTTTACTCATGTAAGGGTAGGGCTTTTTCTAAATTGTACTCCAGCGGACCCAGCGGAATCTGATTTTGGGGATCGTCGACGAAAAACATCAGTACCGGACCCCGCTGGGCTCCGTCCAGGCGACGTAAGTAGGCCATAACTTCGGGGGAACCTCCAAAGTGTTTGCCGGTAAAGGCCGCGGGGCCGGAATCGGCAACGGCGGCAACTATAGCTTTGCCGTTTTCGGGGTTGAGTACCAACATCTTGCGGTATTTATACCAGTCACGAAGATAGGCCAGGCGGGTGTTCCAATCCGGCAAATACAATGTCTGGACAGCCACGTAGTATTTTTCAGTCTGTTCCAGCAGGGGAGTGAGATCTCCTCTCGAGTTAGCGAAATATCCCCAGGCTCCCCTACCGGGGGTAATTCCTGCCCGGATATAATCCTGATGCTGGGAAGCCGTATCCCCAGGGAAACGGGGTAAATGCTGTTCTGCACCGATAATGCCATAGCTGCGATTCAGACGGTTGCTTTCCAATTCGGCTGAAGCATGAATTCCGAGGTGATCGTGCAGAATCCTGCTGATCTCTTCTTCCTGTGCCGGAGTCAAGACACCTGCTTCGGGACTGATAACCGAAGCGAGGCTGTCAACCAGGGAGTGATGCAGATCCATGGGAGTCATAAACGTTGACTGGGATGCAGAAGGCAGGGAGGCCAGGATGGGGAGTGAATTGGTAGGTGTCAAGAAAAGAGCGGAGGCCGTAGCTCCGGCTGCCAGGAGGCGGGAAGCATGATCACGAATACCTCCTGGTCTGATTCCGGCAGATTCCAGCAGAGCGACAGCCGGGGAGTGGTGGGCTTTGAGTAGTAATTCCGACTGGATATTTTTCAGTTTCAGGCGGGAACGCAGAGAATCGGTATTGAGCAGATTACGACGTTTCATATATTTAATACCTCACCCCAAGCCTCTCTCCTAATTTAGGAGAGGGGAATTATAGGGAGAGGTGTTCCATTGCATTATTGATTCTTCTTAGAGTTTCTTCTTTACCCAGAACCAGCATGGTTTCGGTAAGAGGCGGGGTATGTCTGCTGCCGCATATGGCGATCCGCAAAGACATGAAGAAATCCCCTACTTTCCAGCCTTTTTGATTAATTAATGTCATTAAATTGCTTTCGATTTCCTGTTTGTTCCATGCAGATGAGGTCAGTAATCCAAGTCCAAGTTCAAGATGTTTTCCGGATCCGGCCGGATCCGTCCAGAGATCCCGGGTATAAGCGGGGGGGGTAAAAAAGAAACCGGTAAGAGCGGAAAAATCAGATAGCTTGACCAGTCGGTCTTTGACCAGCGGAATTATTTGCAACAACTTTTCGTCGAGAGCATCTTCTTTCACGTATTGTTTCACGAGGTGGATAAGTTCTGTATCCATTTTTTTACGAATATAATGTCCGTTTAACCAGTTGAGCTTGTTTTCGGTAAACAGCGGGTTGGCTTTTTGGAATCCGGAAGGGTCGAAAGCAGCGACAAATTCCTCTAAAGTGAACAATTCCCGGTTGTCCTTGGGAGCCCACCCCAGAAGGATTACAAAATTTAATAGTGCACCGGGTAAATATCCCTCCTGCAAATAAGTTTCGCAAAATACTGAATCCCGACGTTTGGAAAGTTTCCCGCCTTTGGGTGATTGGATATCGGTCAAGTGACCTATTTCAGGCCGGGTACCGCCAATAAAATCCAACACCAGAAGATGAATGGGGGTGCTGGGCATCCAGTCGTGGCCACGGAGAATGTGGCTGATGTTCATTTGAACGTCGTCGGTCATGGCAGCCAAGTGATATGTAGGAAAGCCGTCACTTTTTAAAAGTGTGGCGTCATAAACGGTATTGGTATTCCAGACAACATCTTTGGCCAGGACAAAATCCCTATAGGAAATTTTTTGATCGTCAGGAACCTTTAGTTTTATAGCGCCGGAAGCTAAATTTTTGTTCCTACACGGGTCCCTGAGTACTTGAGAAAAACCTTCCTTTTTCGCATTCCTGGCCGGGCATTGGCAATAGAAAGCATGATGATCTGCAACCAACTTTTCGGCAACTTGCTGATATACACCAGCATTTTTTCTTTCTGACTGAATATAAAACTCGTCCCATTTGAGGCCAAAAGCGGTAAGAATATTTTTGATATCGTCTATACCATTGGGGTCGTAACGCTTTTGGTCTGTATCCTCGATACGCAAAACAAACCGGCCGTTATTATGTTTGGCTAATGCGAAAGCATAGACGGCAGTACGCAGGTTACCGACATGCATAAGACCTGTGGGGGAGGGGGCAAAGCGGGTGCGGACCATATAATACAAATTTTATCACGGCTCACGTTGTATAATTTGACATATGGCGACGCTAACGGAAGTAAGCGGGATTGCGCGGAAAACAATCAAATACGGATCGGTGGCAGTAGTTCTGATTATTTTGTTTCCGGTTTTTTCCAGAATTGCAAAAACCATTTATCTGAGATTGAATCCCCCTCCTCCCGAGCCCCCGACTGTGACATTCGGCAAGCTGCCTAAATTAATTTTTCCCCCGACCAGCGCAGGCAATACTCCCGAGTACAAACTGGAAACGATTGAGGGTACTTTGCCCAGATTACCGGTGGTGGGCAGGGCATATGTGGTGGGAATAAATAAATCGCGGCTACTGGAGCTGGACCGGATCAAAAACAAAATACTGCCTTTGGGTTTTGTGAGCGAACCCGAACAACTGGATGAAGTGACTTACCGCTTTTATCATCCTGAGATACCGGCTGAGGTGGTGGTAAATATTGTTTCTCGGGGATTTGCATATAAATACGACTGGACAAGCAACAGCGAGATAACCGGCACTAAAACCGTACCGTCCGGAAATTCGGCCGTAACGGAAGCTAAAGGCTGGTTCCAGAACCTGGGACTATTGCCTGACGATCTGGCGGCAGGAACCGGAGAGTTTACTTATCTGGCGGCCACCGGTTCGGCAATGGTGCCGATTGATTCTGTATATGAAGCTAATTTTGTGAGGGTGGATTTATTCAGAGCGGATAAGGACGAGCAGAAAATCGTAACGGCCGGAGGGGATACATCGCCGGTTAGCGTAATTATTTCCAGTGCGGGAGACAATAAGCGGACTGTCCAGGCAAATTACCAATACTCGCAGGTTCTGGAAAATAGTTTTGCCACTTACCCTTTGAAGATCGTGGATAAAGCATGGGAGGAACTGCAGGGCGGTGGCGGATATATCGCCAAAAGGACAATCCCGGTTGTGATTATCCGCAAGGTATATCTGGCATATTATGAATCAAACGATCCGCAGGAGTTTTTGCAACCGGTGTTTGTGTTTGAGGGAGACGGAGGGTTTATGGGTTATGTGCAGGCGGTGGATTCAGGATTTGTGCAGGAATGAATTTTCTAACTCACTCCCCTGCCTGCCGGCAGGCTGGCCTAATCCCCTCTCTTTAATCAAAGAGAGGGGGAATTGAATTACTACCAGGTGAAGCTGGTGTAGACCCAGTTGATGAGTAATTCCGTGTCCCGGAAACGATCGTCGCTGCCCAAAACAGAAATAATAACCGGATGGTTATTACGGTTTACTAATGTAACCAGGGATTGACCAGCTAAATCGGTGAAACCGGTTTTGGCACCCAGAACCCCTTCGACCTTGCCCAATAATATATTGGTGTTGTTGAGAATATGGGCGGAGTTGGAATTTTCAGTGGCAAGAACCGCATTTTCTGCGGAAACGATGCGAGCCAGAAGGGTTTGGTGCATGAATTCATCGGCCAAACGGGCTAAATCCGCAGCAGTGGAAACATGACCGTCTTGGTCCAAACCGGAGGGGTTTTGGTATACGGTGTGCAGAAGATGCAACTCTCCCGCCCGGTTATTCATCGCGGTGACAAAAGATTCACGGCCTCCGGGATAATTTTCGGCGAGGACTTCGGCAGCATCGTTGGCGGATTGTACCAGGAGAGCATACAACAGACGTTCGACGGTAATCTGCTCACCGGGGGTAAGGCCGATATCCTGGCCTTCGGAATAGGCTTTGGATACGGTAATTACCCGGTCCGGAGGGTAGAAGGCCAGGGCCACCAGGGCAGTCATCATTTTGGTAGTAGAAGCGGGGTGAATCCGGGAATCAGCGTCCAATGAATACAATGGGGTACGATGAGTAACATCCCAAATAAAAATGTGCCGGGCGGAAATCTGCGGCAGGGGTAAATTTTTAGACTGAGGCAGGGGAGCGGAAATTCCTGTTACGGGGAGCGGAGCTGAAAACGCAAACCAGCGAACAGCCAGAGCGACAAGCAGAACTAAAATCCCCATGGATATTAAGAGCCGAGTCATGATCTTTTCTGAAGGGTGGAGAGGCGGACGTCTGCCAGAGTTATTCCCAACTCTTTAAGTTGTTGGGGAGAAGCCGGTGAGGGCGCGTCCATGACCGCGGTTTGGCCGGAAGAACTGGTGGGAAAAGCTATAACTTCGCGAACACTGGGTTCACCCAAGGCGGCCATCAGGAAACGGTCTATTCCCGGGGCTATACCACCGTGCGGGGGAACACCGTAAGTAAAAGCCCTGAGCATATGTTCAAACTGGAGTTTTTGGGAAGGGGTAAAACCGATAAGATCAAAAATTTTGTCTTGAATTTCGGGTTGGTGAATCCGGATACTCCCCCCCCCGATTTCGAATCCGTTGAGCACCAGATCGTGCTGTAAGCCTCTAACCTTCATAGGGTCAGTATCCAACAAAGAGATGTCTTCGTGATGAGGGGCGGTAAACATATGATGTGAGGGGGCAAATTTGGCTTTGCCGGATCCGTAATAAAAATCGTCCTGTGATTGCTCGGTAAACAGGGGGAAATCTATAGTCCAGGAAAATGCCAATTCGTCAGGGTCATTTGTATCCTGCCGTAAATCCGGTTTGTCTGTTCCATACTTAGTTTTAGCTTCGAAATGGGGAATCCGAGGCCATGGAGATCGGGAGATGTGTTTGTCGGGAAAAAGTTCTTTTATCAGCCGGGTAAACATGGTTTCAATAAGTTCCAAAATTTCATCCTGGGTAACAAATGACATTTCCAGATCCAGCTGGGTAAACTCACCGTACGCGCGATCTGCACGGGGATCTTCGTCGCGGAAACAACGGGCGATTTGGAAATATCTTTCCAGACCGGCCACCATTAACATTTGCTTGTATTGTTGGGGAGACTGGGGGAGAGCATAAAAGTTACCCTTTTGCAGGCGGGAGGGAACAATGAAATCACGCGCGCCTTCAGGTGTGGTTTTGGTAAGAATGGGGGTTTCGACTTCGATAAATCCCTCCTTAACCAAATGATTACGAATGAAAGTGGTTACTTGGGAGCGGAGACGAAGATTATTTGTCATGCGATTACGCCGGATATCAAGATACCTGTATTTAAGGCGAATTTCTTCGTCTATCTCGAGACCGGAAGTGTCTATTGGAAGCGGTAATTCGGCGGCTTTGGAGATGAGTTCCATTTTTGCCGCTTCGACTTCGACGGTACCGGTAGCGAGTTTGGGGTTGACTAATTTTTCCGGGCGGGCTTTGACGGTACCGGTAATGTAGACTACATCTTCGGAATGCAAATCTGCGGCCAGGTCGGGAGTTAAAACCACCTGGACCAGGCCGGTGCGGTCACGCAGGTCGATAAAAACAATTTTGCCGTGATCCCGACGGGTATTGACCCAGCCTTTGAGCAGGACCAGCTCCCCTACTTTGGAAATAGTATCGATGGTCAGAGTTCTGTTCATGGATGTACCCACGAGGTGATCGCTTAACTATAAAACCTCACCCCCGACCCCTCTCCTGATTCAGGAGAGGGGAGATAGATTGAGATAATTTTAACTCAATTTGGGGTGATTATCCGGGTTGACAGCCTGACGGTCAAGCGGTACAATTTAGGGACTTTATGAGGCTGTATTCTTTCATCTCCCGCCGGGCAGTCCAGATTTGGGACGGCTGCCTGATGCTCACTAATAAGAGCTGAGCGGGGGGGGAAGAAAAAGATTTAAAAATATTTTCAAACCCTCCCGAAATAGAAAGGGAGGTTTTTTTATGAGTAAAATACAATTATCGCAAGCGCAGGGACAACTGATATCCGCGGTGTACGCCGGCGGGGAAGAGGCGCTGTGGCGGATTGCCCGAAAAGGTGGACCAGCCGGGGAGCTGGCCATATCAGCGCTGGAACAGTTGACCACGCCGGATTCCGACCTGTCCCCCATTGAAGCCGTGAATTTAGTTATTGAAGAAAATATTCATTAAGGGGGTGAATTGAATGGCAAAAGAGATAGTCGTAGATTCAAAAACTTATGGAGGCCAACCGGTTAGGGTTCATATTAGACCCGGAGAGGGCGGAAAGCCTGGTGAAGTGGTAAGGGTCGTAAGAGTGCCCAAATCATCTGATAACAAACCTAGACCTTGAAGTGATCTAAATAACTCACCCCCAACCCCTCTCTTAAATTTAAGAGAGGGGAGCAGCGGGGAATCTATTTAATTTTTTAGAGTTTTTTGGATCTTGCGGCGGGCGGTAGTGGTAACGGCAAATTCCAGCCAGTCGGTGCTGGGAGCAGTGCGTTTGCGGTCGATAATCAATTCCACGACATCCCCGTTTTTCAGCTCGTGATTTAAGCTGACCAGTTTGCCGTTGACTTTGGCTCCAGCCACCTGGTGGCCGAGATCGGAATGGACAGCGTAAGCATAATCGACAGGAGTGGCCCCTTTGGGAAGATCATAAACATCTCCTTTGGGGGAAAAAACCAAATTGCGGTGCTGGAGGGCGTCAAATTTGAGAGCGGAGAGATATTCCTCGTTGGAGGTGAGTTCCTTTTGCCAGGCGGCAAGCTGTTTTACCCAGTTAAGCTTATTTGACGGCCCGGTAATTCCTTTTTCCAACCGGGCGTCTGAAATACCGGCGGTTTTGGCTTGGCTATAGTGCCAATGAGCGGCCACACCCATTTCCGCTTCCTGATGCATGGCGTGAGTCCTGATCTGCAGCTCGACAATCCGACCCTGGGGGCCAAAAACGTTGGTATGCAGGCTCCGGTAACCGTTGGCTTTGGGATTGGCAATAAAATCACGGACTCCCAAGTAGGGCACGGGGTGAAACTTGCCATGAATAATCCCCAAAGCCTGGTAGCATTGGGGGGTGGTGTCCACCAGGATACGGGCGGCGGCCAGATCGTAAATGTTGGCCAGATCGTTTTGGTGTTCCGGACGGGCCAGTTTATGAAACAGGCTGTACAAATGCTTGTGACGGGTGTTGATTACCACATCGGGTAATTGAGGGGTGAGCAGGGTGAGCAGTTGACGGCGGAATTTCTGGATAAAAGCCTCGGACTGGGCGTAAAAAGATTTGGCTGTGGCGATTAACGCCTGATACTCGGCGGGGTACACATAGGGAAAAGCCAGGTCTTCCAGACGGCCTTTGATTTCCCCCATCCCCAACCTTTCTGCCAGAGGAGCATATATTTCCAGAGTTTCTCGGGCGTTTGTAACCTGGTTTTCGGGCGGCAGAAATTGCAAAGTCTCCATATTGTGCAGACGGTCGGCTAATTTGACTAAAATAACCCGCAGGTCCTTGGCCATAACTAAAATCATTTTGCGCAAGTTCTCGACAAATTCCGCCTGGACGCTGCCCCGAAGGCGAATATCGGTAATTTTGGTGACACCATCGACTATCCGGGCGATGGGCTCTCCGAACTCCTTTACCAGGTCCGCCCGGGTGGCACCACCGTCCTCAACTGTATCGTGCAGGAGGCCGGCAACGATGGTTTCGGTATCCAGATTCCAGAGAGCCAGAGTTTTGGCTACCTGTGTAGGATGCGTAATATAATCGTCACCCGAAAGCCGAGACTGACTGGTGTGAGCCAAATTCGCGAAGTTCCAGGCCTTTATTATTAAATCCTCGTCAATGGGGCGAGGGGTAATCCGGATAGCGGCTAATAAATCTTCAAGAAGCGGGCGCATGAGGAATTATATCCTGAATAATAAGCTGGAGTGATGAGCGACCATTGAAAATATTGAGCGTAGGTTTGTAGATAATATCGTATGAGGTACTAGGTTCTAGGTTATAGTGATTAGGAATATTAAACCAGATGGCTTCCAGATTATCGACCCGGAATTTGAGGTGTTGTCTGTCCCTGCCGACGTGACTGATACCTGTAATTTGTATATTTGAAGTGGTAAAGACCGGCTGGGGATTACCGAGACCATACGGCTCAAAGTCTTGGAGTTTAGTGATTAGGTTATAGGTTATAGTGGCTAGTGGGATTTTAGCGTCGATGCGACGTGTATTAACGAAAATTTTGGGATCTATAACCGGATGGGAGACGGCTAAGATGAATTTATCCAAAATTTGATTATTTAAAGAGAAGCCTGCGGCACCGGCATGACCTCCGACTGACAGGAGGAGATCCGAAAGAGAACGCAGGTGGTCGGTGATATTAAAGCCGGGAAGGGAGCGGGCTGAACCTTTGCTGATGGACTCCCCTATGGCGATGGCAATTGCGGGCCGATGATATTTTTCCGCCAATTTACCGGCAATCAAGCCGATTATTCCTTCGTCATATGAGGTATCGGCGACAATAATCAATGGCGGAAGATTATTTTCGTCGATCAGTGTCTGTGCATGGGTAAAAGCCGACAATGTCAGATCCTGGCGGGAACGGTTGGTGTCACCCAAAGAACGGGCCAATGATGCCGCCTTATCGGGATTGGTGGTGCAAAGCAGCCTTAAGCTGTCTATGGCATGCTCCAACCTGCCCATGGCATTGAGACGGGGACCAACTATGAAACCTGCGTGGTAACTGGTTATAACCTCACCCCTATCCCCTCTCCTGAATTCAGGAGAGGGGAAAATGTTAGCCGAATGCATGAGGGCGAGCAGACCGGGACGGGAGGTGCGGTTTAAAGCTTCCAATCCAAATTTGGCCAGACTACGGTTTATCCCGAGGAGGGGAATGATGTCACAAATAACGGAAAGGGCGACGAGTTCGAGAGTAGAAGTTTTTGGGGTTAGGTTATAGATTTTAGAAAATTCACGGGAGAAAAACCAGGCCAGGCCGGCGGCAGTGGTAGCGGTGGAGTGCAAAATAACCGAAGCCGGGGGAAGTGTGGCCAACGGTTCGTGATGGTCGATGATGATTAAATCACAATTTTTACTTTGGCAATACGCGACCTGTTCGTGAGCGACTATTCCGTTATCGACGGTAATAATCAGTTTGGCCCCCAAGGAGAGACAATGGTCTATCCCTTTGCGGGACAAACCGTAGCCTTCTTCACGGCGATGGGGGATGTGGGGCAAAACCCCGGAATATACAGAATGGATGGCTTCCCACATAACAGCTGTGGCGCAGAGACCATCCACGTCATAATCCCCGTAAATAAAAATCTTGTGACCTGAATTAATATGGGAACGGATGAGGTCGGAGGCGGCAGTAACCAAGTCTAAGTCTAAGTTCAAGTCTAAGAGGGAAATGTCATCGGGGTGGAGAGGGTGAAAAAATTCTTCGATAAGACCGGGGTTGGTCAGGCCGCGATTTTTAAGAAGAAGGGTGATAAGTTCGTCAGGCTGCATGCTACAATTTTAACAGCATGACCCTAAAGATCCCCGTACCTTCAGATGTGACTGGAGTACTGAATAAAATGACTAAAGCAGGGTATGAAGTGTATATAGTGGGAGGAGTGATAAGGGACTTTTTGCTGAAAAGACCGTTATACGACTGGGATATGACTACGAACGCAATGCCGGAAGAAATTTTGAAACTGTTCCCGGACGCGTTTTATGACAATAAATACGGAACGGTGGGAATACCAAGGGAGATACTAAGCGACAAAGATACAAAGTTGCAGAGCAGGCCGGTTGAGATAACCACTTTCAGAACGGAACACGGATATTCGGACAGCAGGCATCCCGATGAAGTGAGGTGGGGAAAAACCCTGGAGGAAGATCTGGCCCGGCGCGAATTCACGATCAGCGCAATGGCGCTGCGGCCGATTCAGCGGAAATATACGTTTGAACTGATTGACCTGCACGGAGGGATCAGAGACCTGGAAGACAAACTGCTCAGGACGGTGGGAGATGCCAACCAGAGATTTTCAGAAGACGCCCTGAGAATGATCCGGGCGGTCAGAATCGCTTCCCAGCTGGGATTTGCCATAGAAGAGGCGACTTTTGCGGCAATTCAGGCAAATGCAGGCAATATCAGGCAGATTTCGGCAGAGCGGGTGCGAGATGAATTATTGAAGATCATGGCCAGTGATTTCCCGGCGGACGGATATCTGCTTTTAAGAAACACCGGGCTGGGAGAATATGTGCTGCCGGAGATGGAAGGGGCATTCGGGGTGGAGCAAAAAAGCCCGGGGAGACATCATATTTATGATGTGGGAACTCACGCGGTGGAATCCCTGAGGAATTGTCCCAGCAAGGATTCCATAACCCGGCTGGCAACGCTGGTGCATGACGCGGGAAAAGTAAAAACCCAAAAAATATTTCCTGACGGAAAAATCACTTTTTTCAACCATGAAATGGCGGGGGCAAAAATTGCAGAAAAAATTGCCGGGAGGCTGAGATTTTCTAACAACCAGAAAGAGAGGTTTGTGACGCTCGTCAGATGGCACCAGTTTACGGTTGACGAACGGCAGACTGACAGTGCCATCAGACGGTTTATCCGAAATGTGGGGGTGGAGAATGTAATGGAAATGCTGGCACTGCGAACCGGGGACCGATTGGGGGGTGGGGCTAAAATGACCAGCTGGCGGCTGGAAGAATTTAAAAAGAGGCTTCTGGAAGTCCAAAAACAACCATTTTCTGTAGCCGACCTGAAAATTTCCGGTTTAGACGTAATGGAAATAAAGGGGATCAGCCCGGGACCAGCGGTGGGCAAGTACCTGCAAGCGCTTTTTACGGAGGTGGAAGAAAAGGGATTAGTGAACGAGAAAGAAATTTTAATCGAGAGACTGAAAGGGTTAGTCGTTGATCGCTGATCGCAGGATCGCTACCTGAAAGGTCGCGAGGCTGATTATTTCTTCTTGCGGGATTCCCAGAGGACGAGGATGGGCGAGGCGTTGAAGATACTGCTGTAAGTACCGGAAGTGACACCAACAAGCAAAGCCACCACAAACCAGCGGATGGATTCTCCGCCGAACAGAAGCAAGGCCAGGAGGGTAAGCAGTACGGTGACTGAGGTGTTTAGAGACCGGACCAAAGTTTCGGTCAGGGAAAAATCCATAATTTGTTCAAATGTAGCCCGGGGCATTTTGGGAAGATTTTCCCGAACACGGTCAAAGACCACAATGGAGTCATGAACCGAGAATCCGATGACGGTGAGTATAGCCGTTACAAACAAGGCGTCGATCTCAACATGGTAGAGATGGCCAAAGAGAGAAAACAGGCCCAATACGACGACCACATCGTGCAGGAGAGCCAATACGGCAGAGGCTCCGAACTTCCAGGCCGAATAGGGGCGGGGGATGGATTTGAATGACCAGGCGATATATAAAATTATGGCCAAAGAGGCTAAACACAGCGCCAGTATGGCCCGGCGGGTAAGCTCTGCACCGACGACGGGACCGACCGTTTCGAAGCGTTTTTCCTCGGCACCGGCGAATTTTTCTGCCAGAATTTTCTTGAACTGATCGTTCTGATCCTGGGACAGAGGTTTGAAACGCAATAAATAAGTGTTTTCACCGGCCGGCTGGATAACCGACAGGTCCAGACCCTGTTCCCCGGCCAGTCGGGAAAACTCTTCACCGGTGACCGGATTTTTGGTCTGAATTTCCAGGAGGCTCCCGCCGGTAAAATCGATGGACAAACGGAGCCCGTATCTGGCCAGCGAGTAGATACCGGGAAGCATAACTAAAAATGACAGGCCAAAATACAACCATTTATATTTCATGAAACTGAAATAGTGCCCGGTTGACGATTCGGAGAGCGGAGATTTTGTCCGTTGAAAGAGTGATAATAGGATGGATGGAGTTTTCATTATTTTCGGGAATAAATAGCCCGAAGTAACGTCCGGGTGATCGTGATGGAAGTAAACAGGGACACCAGGATGCCGACTATTAATGTCAGGGCAAACCCCCGGACAGGCCCCGTACCCAACCAGAATAGAATACCGGCGGTAATGAGGGAGCTGGCATTACTGTCACGGACCGAAGTCCAGGCGCGATGGAAACCCAATTCCAGGGCAGCTTTTTTTGGCCTACCCCAACGAAGTTCTTCCTTGATACGTTCAAAAATGAGAATATTGGCGTCTACAGCCATACCCATGGAGAGTATAAAGCCGGCGATTCCGGAAAGTGTCAGGGTAACCGGAATGAGTTTGAAAACAGCCAGGGAAAGGAGAACATAAACAGTCAACGCAAAATCAGCCAGCAAACCTTTTAAGCCATAGTTGGCTAACATAAACAACCAGATGATGGCCAGCCCCACTCCCCCGGCGAACAGACTTTTGGCTACGGATTCACTACCGAGGGTGGCACCGACGTTTCTCTGTTCCACGATTTTGATGGGTACCGGTAAAGCACCGGCGTTGAGCTGAACACTCAGCTTTTTGGCAGCTTCGAGTGTAAACTGGCCGGAGATTACGGCCTTGCCGTCGGTAATCTCGGTTTGAACTACGGGAGCGGTAACCAATTGATTGTCCAGAAAAATTGCCAGCGGTTTTGAGAGATTTTTTTTGGTCAGTTCGGCAAATTTTTTGGTGCCGTCGGAATTGAATTCAATGCCCACGGAAGGTTGACTGCCGACCTGACTCCCCCCGCCGAACTGCACCTGAGCCAGTTTGAGATCCTGACCGGTAAGAGACGTGGAGATAAAATCGGTAATCTGGGCAGAAGCACTGGCGTCACTTCTTAATTCCCGGAATTCCAGCTGGGCGGTGGCTCCGATGGTATCGATGGCTTCCTTGACATCCTTGACCCCGGGAAGCTCGACTATCAAACGGTAGTCATTGCCGACTTTGGAAGTCTGAACCAGACTTTCTGCCACTCCCAACAGATTAACCCGGCGCTCAATGTTATCACGGGTGGCATCAATGGCTGCCTGTTTGTCGGTATCCCCGATTTTGGATATATCCGCCTGGTAAACCAGGTGGCTGCCCCCCTGCAAATCCAATCCCAGTTTGAAGCTCAGATCACGGTAAATTTTTTTGCCGAATAAAGAAAGGTTTATCACCGGACGGTAAAACTTTTGACCCCTGAATGATATATCGGCGGGCATATTGATGAGAACAGCCACCAGTAAGACGAGAGACAGTATCAGTGATGTGCGCATGGGAGTAAGTTTAACGGGGCGACGGAGTTTTGGGAAGTAAAGTCAACTGACCTGTGCCATGAAAGATAAGAGTCAATGTTCCCCGGGAAGAATCGGTTTTGACCCGGACCGAGCCTCCGGATTTCAGCCCCAAATTTTTGGCAAATTCTGCGGGAATAGTCACAGCGATGGAATTACCCGTTCTGATAATTTTCTGTTGCATTTTAGCCCACCAAGTCGGATTCGTCACCTAAAATCATAACCCGGGTACCCGTCAGGATCTCCAGAAGAAAAGGGTCACGACGGTTGCGGCGGAACCTGAGCTCCTCCTCGGTCATGGGGGTGTAATTAACCGGTGATCCGCGCCGGGTTTCCTCCTGCCGGATTAGTGAGCTCAGTTCCGGAAGAGTAATATCGCCGACGATCAGCAAATCGACTTCATCCGGCTGTTTGCGCGGCAGATTGCGGACAAAATTTCCCGAAAACATCACCAGGGAAACTTTACCCAGTTTGTGACGGTTTTTTATGAGTGCCGCTCCCAAACCGGTTGTTTTGGCTATCAGGCCTAACAAGTCTGAATAAAATATGTAGTCTTTTCTGAACCAGTAATAAAGTCTGTTTCCCCGGGGTTCTTTTTTGACCATACCCACGGATTCCATACGGGCCAGCTCCCGACGAACGGCATTTATCTCTTCCCCGGTTCGCCGAACAAGATCCCGGACATGATACATTTGGGTAGGGTCGGAGAGGAAGTTTTCCAGAAGCTTGACACGGGTTTTACTGATGACCAGATCCTTTAGCATTTCACCATCAAAATACCACTTTATGGGAAAATTGCAATAGTATTGTACCCATTTTATTAAACTCAAAATTCAAACATCAAAATTCAAGTCAAATTCAAAATCCCAAGAGTCTAAAACTAACCTCTTCCAAGGTGTGTTTTATTTTTCTTTGATCCGGGTTTTTTTAATTTACCGAAGGTGCCGGGGTGCATCTCTTCGATTTTTTCAGCAACGAGACCATACAACCTTAAAAGACGCATTGCATCAGAGTCTCGGAGGTCGGGAGTGAAGGCTAATTCATCTTCTTTTTCCGGATCTGGTTTGACTACTTCAGTCATTAGTTATAAGTTACCTGGTTACCTATGGGGAGAATGGAGATCCAGACGGGGCCGGGATTGAATTTGATTTCCTTGCCTGACAGGTCTTTGAATATGGTCCGGGAAGTCATTTGAGGTTTGCTCCAGGTAGCTGACGTAGCTACACCATCCATAAAAACTAGGGCGTTGCCTTTGCCTTTTACTTCGTATACCATGTGTTTCTCAGTATCTCCGGTGGCAGTTTCTTTGGCAAATTGGACGACCACGTTGCTAAACAACAACGGTTCTTCGGTGTTGAGATCTATTAAGACCTGACCGCCATTGGAGCGTTTGTAGGAATTGGTTGCCGGGTCAAAGCCCCAGGTGACATCATAGGCTTGATTGAAATCGCGGTTGTTACCCCAGAAATAATAGGATAACTTGGAGGCCGGTTGACCTTCGGCTTTTTCCGAAGTCTTTTTGAATTTCCATGAGACAAAGTTTTTGTCCCAGGAAACACCTTTTTGGTCGACATTGGTCCAGTTCATTTTGGCAGCGACTTTATATAGTTCCTCCAAGAAACAGGCCATAGTATGTTCGTATGCCACTTCGTGGTCGAGGCGGTTGGTCATGCGATGACAGGTGCGAAAGTCTCCGGCCCGGCCGAACTGGTCCAAATCCTTGATATTGGCTGTCCGGATGAGACAGAGAGCTTTGGCGCGGGGGTCCACATTGGGATCATCACAATTACCCGCTCCTCCAACGTGATTGTATAATCCGTCGTATTCAGCAATCAGATTGACAAAATAAATGCGGGCGGAGCGGACAGGAGCGATGGTGATGTTACCGGCCATGGAGGCGGCACAATAGAACATGCCCATGAAACGGGTGATTCCCCCTTCGGCAACTGCCTCATAGACGATATCTGCAGAAGACAGGCCGGATTGGGGGCGGGAATCGGAGGAATTTTCGATCATAATTCCCAACGGCCGGCGCGTATCCCAGGTCTGTTTTTCCTGTTTGGTAAACAGAGCTCCGTTCAGGGGGCAGGTTTCCGTGCGGGGAATGGAAGGATCAATTTTTGAGACCTTGCTTTTTTTCGGAGTCGGGGTGGCGGAGGCGGAAGGAAGCGGCTGCCTGCCCGGAACGGCAAAATAGTGAAAAACTGAATAGGACAGTCCGGAACTGACCAGGAACAGCCCGATACCGGCCAATAGATAGGTGATTTTTTTACCGGACATAAGTCTTTTGAGTATGCCATTTATGTTACCACATTGCCAGTGGTTGACGGGGTATGTTAGCATCACGTCATGGCTAAAAGAAGAACCCGTCAGGAAAAAAAGTTAGCTAAGATGCGCAGAATACTGTACCAGGACCAGCCCGCACCCAAAGTCAAACAGGTTGAAGTCCGGGAAGAAAAAGAGCCCGATATAAAGGTGAATTATTATGTTCCGGAACTGACTTTACCGACGGTTCTGCTGCGCCGAGACTTGACAAAGGCTGTAGGCGTGACTATTCTAGCCTTGCTTTTACAAATTATCCTGGCGGTATATCTGAATCGGGGCGGATGGCAATTTGTAAGCAGCGTATTACTTAAAAACATAATCAACTTTTAATTTGAGAGGAGGTGAGAATCGTGGCGAGCATGTATTGCGTAAAATGTCGGGCGAAAAGGGAAGATCCTAACGCCCAGAAAGTAACAATGAAAAACGGAAAAGCGGCTATGAAAGGCAAGTGTCCGGTTTGCGGCACCGGAATGTATAAAATCGGAGCAGCATAAAACTGAAGAGAGAAAAATCCAACCCCGCAGAAGTCAATTGACGAGCGCGGGGTTTTGGTGTGATCATACCCTCGAACTCACCCCCTGCCTACCGGCAGGCAAGCCTACCCCCTCTCTTAAACAAAATGCTTTTTAACGAACTCACCCCCTCAGTCCCCCTCTCTTAAACAAAGAGAGGGGGAAGTAGAATGAATGGTATGAAATTAGGGGTGCTTAATGTCAAAGACTTAAAAAATAGAAGGAGGCAATTAAGGAAAGACGCCACGGAGACAGAAATCTTGTTATGGAAGGAGTTGAGAAATAATCAAATCGGTCACAGGTTTGTCAGGCAATATAGTGTTTCCGGATATGTGATTGACTTTTATTGCCCAAAATACCGTTTGGGGGTTGAACTGGAAGGCGGTATTCATCGGAAAAGTACCTTCAGGCTTACGGAGTAAGTTTGGTGAAAATATCAAACGGGGAAGTAATGAAAAATGTTCAGAAAGTGGTGGAGAAAATTAAAGGCGAACTCGCCCCCCTCTTACGACGAAGGCACGACCAAAGGGAGAATCAAGGTTAGGGGGAATTGATTAAAAAGGTGTGTGGAATATAATGATCGGTAATTCGAACGGGTTTAAGTGGATTCAATCTATGAATGATGAATTGAGGTTATTAGAAAAACGGGTGTTTGAAAAGCCAAAATCAGCAAGCGCGGAGGATTTGGATAAACTGGCAAAATTTTATTGGGAAGAATATGCAAAAGAAAGAAATATCCGTAAAAAGATCAAGCCTATCCGAAAAGCGGCATATTTTGCTGCCCGGGCGGTAAAAGCAGGTAAGGAAGATTTGATGGATCTGGAACTGTATTTAAGAATCCTTCGGGCGGAAAGAAAATCTACCAACCCGGCTTACGAAAACGGTAAAAATTTCTCTCTGGTAACCGGTAAATACCTGCAAATTTCCGGTTTGGGCGAGGTAAAAATACTAAGGGAAATAAAAGGTGGTATGGCTATAGAATCAGGAACTGTGGGTGTTGGCGAGTCGGGTATTTTGAATTTGAAAGATATCGATTTCTCTAAGCAGGATACAGTCATGATAGAAATCATGCAACGAGGCCAAGCCGTGTTTGTGGATGCCGGGGGAGATGGTAATATGGGGGCAAAAATCAGATTAATCGACTCACCCGAACCGGTTTTGAAGCCCACTGAATACAGAAAAACTGTCGGGGCGAGTGAAGTCTATGTAATAAATTTGCCTAAAGGTAAATTGAGAATGGCGGACGCGTGGGATCTGGCAGAAGGGACAGGCGGGGTGGGGTTGGAGGTAAATCCCGGCAATTATAAAATAGCTGTTTATATGCTGGAGGATAGAAGCTTTTTCGGATTTTGGGCAGTTTTATGTAAGACAGACAATGGGGCGGTGAATGAAGTCAGGGAAATTGAGGCATTAGGATGAGATGAGGCGTTTGAAAATTTCGTAGGTGGCGCGGATGTCGGAATCGGGTTTGTGGCGGTCGATAGCAATTCCCAAGTCTCGGGCGACACTCTGCAAATTCAGAAAATTCAATTTCCCAAGCCGGAAATATTTGGCGAAGGCCAGGGTATACACTTCCAACAGGTGATGATCATAAAAATAGGGCAATTGTTCTTTTTCGAGGGCAAAGTTTAAGAAATCCCACTCCGTCTGAATACTCCAACCCGCCAGCAGACAGCCGGGAGCGAATCGGGATAGTTCAATGAGGGCCTGGCGCAATGAAATCGCCCGGGCCCAAGCCTTTGGCAAGTAACCGGAAACCTGCAAAGATTTCGGGTCGGCAGTCCGGACATGCTCTGGCGTGACTTTGGTGTAATAGGAATTGACAATACTCAGATCGGGCTGGGAAACCAAAAGGGCGGCAATTTCAATAATTTCGTGTTTTGCCGTATCCAAACCGGTGAACTCCATATCGATAAACAAAAGGGGACGGCGATGAAATTCAATCTTGGGCCGGTCCAGCAGATACGGCATGGTCAGTGCAGGAACGGAAGCATGAGGGTCAAACCCATGATGATGAAATACAAAGCGATCAGGTAGTTTAAAATCTTCGGGAACATTAAAACGAGCAGGCCGAAGATAAAGGAGATGAGTCCCCTGAGGCCGTCCGGGCTGGTGAGCAGGGCGGGAATATCCATAAAGTTATTATATTACCTGGAGGCGAATAAGCCAGATTCTGTTTTGACGGCATCTATCTAGTGCCCTCAAGCTTTTGGGTATAGGGGAAGGCGACCCACCCAGTTCGGAGGTTGCAGCGGGGAGGATTGCCCGTTTCACCCGAGCATTACCCCGGTTCGTCACTGTTGCTCTAACTAGCGCTTACGCGTTCCCGCTTACACGGGACACCCCGCCTTCTGCTGTCTGGACTTTCCTCTCTACCTTGCGGCAGAGTAGCCGTCCTGCCTCCAGGTGGGCTAATTATACTCTCTAAGACCTACTTACTCACTTAGATTTAGCCTTCACACACCGGGAGTGTGAAGGCTAGTTGGGACAAAACGGGTGTTTGACAAAGCCAGCTTTTTTGGCCTCTGATTCGGTACAAAACCAGCGTTCTCCCTGAAACTTTTCGATAATGGAGACGTCGTAATAAGAACAATCGGGAGTAAGGTAAACCCAGGTATGTTTATCCCGGTCCAGATTGCCTTTGATTACGCATTTCGGGTCGGGTGGTAAAACCTGATAACACAGCGGGCTGAAGATACCCAGGGAATTGGACCGGGCGTAGAGATTGGCTGTCTGGAGAACCGGGGTGGCTGACCCGGCGGAGCGGGTATATAAACCGTAACCTTCTCTAATTACCATTTCATTGACCAGTTTCCGGTCCAGATAAACCAGAGCGACGATGCGGCGATATTGATCAGTCACAGGTTCGCGCAGGAAGACCCGTTTACCAGCCAGTAAGCGGGTGAGAAAGGCGGTAGATTCCGGACCGTAACAATTCTCCGGCTCGGGAGAGTCGACACCCAGCAATTTAACCGACTGATTGTTGGCTAATATAAAAGTGTCGCCGTCGATTACCCGCTGTACTTTCTCGCCGACAAAATACGGCAAATTTTTGTATACACCGATACTGCCAGCCCCAATGGTAGTGGCGGCGGCAACACCGGCGGCCAATTTTCTCCACATCGGGACAGGTTTTTTCTTTATCTTGGACAGATACTTCTATGGTATCACCCCATGGCAGGGACGTCTTCGGATATTAATTTTACGAATTTGAGATATGATCATAGAAGATATTATGGATGACGATTTAGCTGTAGAAAAAACTGAAGGGTATAGGAAAAATCGGGAAGTAATATATGCTACTGTTGGAAATACTGTCGTCATAGGTCCCAGAATTGTTGATATTGTCTGCGGCTGTTTAGGTGATTCATTGGGAGATAAAGTGATGAAAACAGAAGATCTATTGCTTGAAATGGTGAAGGGTGAAAAATCCTTGGGTGATCTTGAGAGTCTGGCGGCAGTTAACTCAGAGGGATTGATTAAAAGTCCGGTTACTATATTGAAGGCTGCACAAAAACTCCAGCAATATGCTAAATCAAGAGACAGGTACGCTTTAATACAGAAAGGAGTTAAAGATCCACCGGACATGTGGACAAAAATTATTGAAATAAACGGTGAACTATATATTGTGGGTAGTGAAGGAAAAGAACATTCAGGAATAATCGAGACCGTCCAGAGAGTTCACGGACGATTAAGCAGTGCAGAAAACGCATACCATTTTGGGGGAAATGAAACAAACCGGTGGGGGCAAGAAAGCCTGGTTCAAGCTCAGAGCGGGGATGTTGAAGAGAGACTTGCCGGGATAATCGATGCCGCGAGAAACGTGGCTTTTGATGATGTTTGTTTAAACCCAGACATTAGTATCTGGGCTATGAGACAAGATGATTTTCCCGATAAAGTCAGACTCTGCGTTCATATCCCCAGTAATTTAAGACAAGAGAAATATTAGCCCGATAATAAGGGTTTAGGAAGAGAGGGATTCGAGGTGGCGGATGGAGAAAAACTGGACTCCTACAGTCTGGATAATCAAAATCGCCGGTATGGAAAGTACGGCGCCTGCGGGACCGGCTAAACGGAATCCGATCATCAGTGCCAAGATACTGACCAGAGGATTGACTCCGACAGCTTTTTGCATGACTTTGGGAACCAGGAAGTTGTTTTCGAGAAACTGAACCAGAAAGTACAGAGCCACCGTGGACAAACCCATGATGGGGTGGACCATAAAGCCGACTATCACCGCCGGAATGGCTGAAATAATCGGCCCGATATTGGGAACAATTTCCAGAAGGCCGGCTAAAATTGCCAACGGCAGAGCTATATCCAGACCCAGGATTACCAGACCGACATAAGTCAATATGCCCACCGCCAACATCAGAACTAATTCCCCCCGGATCCAACCGCCCAACCGGCGTTCAATCTCGGTGATAAGTTTTTCCACCTTGGCTGGCGATTCACCCGAAAAAAGGATACCAAGATAGCGGTTTAGATTTTTACGTTCCAGGAGAAGATAAAAAGTGATAACAATGGTGGTGAGAAAATTTATCAGGTTGCCAAAGACGCTGACGGTGATATTCAAAATATTGGCCGGAAGCGAGCTGAGGCGGGTAAGTATCTGCTGGTTTATTTCGTACTGGTGGGTGTTGAAAAAATCTATGTTTCCTACTGCTTGGGGCAGAAGCCGGATCAACCTGCCGGTCTGATCCACCAGGGGCGGTACAATTCCGGCCAGAACTGAGCCGATAACCAGCCAGAGCAGGATGTAGGCGATGACTATTGACAGGCTTCTGGGCACACCCTGCTTTTCCATTTTGTCCACGGCCGGGTTAAGTGCAGACATCAGAATCACAGAAACAAACAGCATCAACAAGATATCCCGGATCTGAATTGTGAACCAAATAGCACCCATGAAAATAGCAGTGAAAATGATCGTCCGGTGGGAAATTTCAATTTTTTGTTCCATGGGTCATGACTATGATGACTAGTGATTAGTGTCTAGTCTTTTTATTATACCAAACGCGGATAAGCTTTAAGGCCGGGATCTGCCAGTCAGGAATGGAAATATTAAACCAGCGGATATTCGGTTGTTTGGAAAACCAGGTTAACTGGCCTCGGACGTCGGCATGCTCTTTGTATTTCCATTTCGTAACCAAATCTTCCGGTGATAAGAAAAGCGCATAACCGGAACCGGCGAGGGAAGGCAAATCGGATCCGAATTTTTTCAATAAACCTGCCGCCTCTTCGGCCGCTCCCTGAGCCAACCTGGATTCCACTCTGGCATCCACAAGCCGATAAAGCCGGGTGCGGGGAGCGGTCAGACCGATATTTAGGATGCTATTTCGATCGAACTCACCCCCTGCCCCTTCTCTTAACCAAAGAGAGGGGGGAAAATGGTTTAGGGAAATTTCGATGGCGCGGATAAGGCGGCGGGGATTGGAGCGGTCAGAGCTATTCATGGCGGCCGCTCTTATAGAATCCAGCTTGTTTAAATAATTAAAGAGATATCCGGGACTTTTATCCGAGAGACGTTGACGGAGTTGAGGATCCGAAGGAACAGAGATCAGAGGCAAAGATCCGGTGAGTGATTTGATAAACAACCCGGTACCTCCCACAATAACAGGTAATTTACCGCGCTGACGGATATCAGTAATTACCAAATCGGTGCATTCTTTCCAGAAAGCCACATTAAAAGGTTCATCAGGATTTACCAGGTCATAAAGCCATACTTTGATGCCCCCGACTTCATAATACTTTAAATATCGATCGCGCCATTTCAGGTTTGAGGTTTTAGGTTTTAGGTTATAGGGGATGTCTTTGCCGGTGACAATATCCATACCTTCATAAACCTGACGGGAATCGGCGGATACTATTTCCCCACTAAACTTATGGGCCACTTTTAAACCGAATCCGGTTTTTCCAGTGGCAGTAGGGCCACAAATTATAAGGGTTTTGTTCATAGGGAGATTTTACCCTAACTTGGGCGAACTCACCCCTTGATTCCCCTCTCTTAATCAAAGAGAGGAGGTAATGTGATATACTATGGGGCATGCTTAATGAAATTTACCAGGCGGAGAGAAATAGAGCTTCATTAACTAACCCGGGATTGTGGCAGGCTTTAACCTTTGCTAGAGAACAAGAAAGAATTAGTCATGGAGATTTGAGACAACTAAGTGAACCGGAGTTGGAGGGAAAAATGAAAACATGGAGGATATGGGTAAATAGTGCAAAAAGTTTGTCTAATACAGCCTGGTCTACGGGGGAAGCGACAGAATTTCTCCGAGAAGCCAGAGGGGTAATTGCTATGTATTATTATCATCCAGTAGTCTGGGAGGCTGCGGATAAAATGAAGATTGATAGTGATGGACATGAATATCAAATGGCTGCGGAAATGTGCAGAGATGAAGCCAAATATTGGCTGGCTGTGGGATTATTACTGGGAAATCCCCAGATAAGACAAAGGGCAATCCAATCTCTGGACGAAGCAGTGATACTGGCCGAGAAAGAAACATCAGCCGGAGCACTGGCTACCATGGAAAGAGAAATTATCAAAAAACAAGAAGGGGAGCAAATTGACTGGGAGGAATTCACAGCGGCATACAACATTGTTTTACAACTACGGGAAAAAGCCGGGGGATGGGACAGGGTGGCAGCAATATCTTGGGAATACTGTAAGCAAAGTGTCCAAACAGGTAAATTTAAGGAGCTGACAGATGGATGGACTAATTTACATCAGGCAACCGCACAGACCGGAGCGTCTTGGATAAAATACCCGGTTAAAGAACTTGTTGAGTGGGGAGTGTCTGTGTCCAGAAGGATAACCAGATATCAAATTCCGAATGAAGTAAAATCTGAATTGGCAGAACAATTTGGTTTTGCCGGGCAATGATTGGACTAATAATTGCTACGATAACTAAAATAATTACCTGAAATATTACAGCTGAAATTCCTAATTATAAAATTCTTATTAATATATTCCACAAAAACAAAATAAACAAAAATTTAAATAGATTACTGGCGGAGGTGATGGTGAGCCGGGAAGAGCAGGGGGGTGAAAATGAGAAAATCAAGCGCATCGACAAAGTATTGAGAAATATGAAAGAAATAGTATTTAGAATAACCGATAAGAGTAAATTAAAATGGCAGTCATAACATTGGACACATCACCCCGGGAAATGCTGCGGCAAGTGGCAAAAGCCCGGGAGGTGGTTGCCGGGGAAAGTCATACACGGAAATTAATCGACGGGAGCCTGGCGATACTACATGATACCGTAGTGACACTATATTTAGAAAAAACTCATCTGATTCAGTTGATGATGATGACAGAAAGGGATAAACCAAATGCAAATAAAGCATTAATTAAACAATTTTTGAATAACTGGGGAAAGGCTTTGACCGAAGCTCAAAATTATGTAGAGCAATTTATACTGACCAGATGGAATTCCCGGATTTTCCGGTATCGGGGAAGACTGATGGACGCCAGAGGGCAATATGCAGCGGCGGTTGGTTTATATAAAAAATCACTGCAGGGGGTAAAGCTTGATCCGGAATATATTGACCGGAGAGTACCCAGGTGGCTGGAAATTGAAGCGTTTATTGCCTACTCTACTTTAGCGTCGGGAAAAACAAAGAAAGGGCTGGAATTATCGGAGAAAATATATAAGAAATTTGACCTGAGTGAAGGGTTGGAACTGAAAAAAGATGATTATGCCACCTGGGCGATTTGGAAATCCGGAATAGCCATCCGGGTTGGTCAAGCATACATGGCGAAAAAGTTTGACATGGATATGGATAAATATAAAAAATGGCTGGCGGAAGCGGAAAAACTCTTTACTCCCCCGCCGGGGGTAATAGTCTGGGTGGACTTCGGATTTCGAAAAAACGAAATTGCGGCGATCAGAAGAGAATTGAAGAAATACCCACCCGAAAAACATAGAGAAAATAATCATCTGCCAGGAGAGAAGACCCAGAAGGGTTTTGGCGGGAAAGGTAAACATTAATCCGATGGGGATGACAAATGTAATCAAGGAGCGGATGGGTTCGGAAAACAAATCCACGGGAATTCGGACCAGGGACGTTAAATCACGATAGACCATAATCAGGTGATCGACGGAAAGAGTGATGATACCGAAAGCCACCACTAAAATATGGAAGGCGGTGGCGACGACAAGGGTATTGAACAGCATCAGTAAGAACAACAAGAGGGAAGATATTGGAGGATGAATAAAAAAGATCAGATAGTAAGCAATCACAGCGGTAAGAACGATAAGTACCCCGGCGTCAATAAAGTCCGGACCGCCCAACAGGCAACGAACTAACGGAGGAAAGGGCTTGAGAAGGACCATATCAAATCCACCGGAAATGACAAGAGAACGGAAATGATATACTTCCCGGAAAATCATCTGGACAACGGTATCGATAAGATTAAAAACCAGATAGAAAAAAAGCAATTGCTCCCAGGTATAGCCGCCGATAAGTTTGACCCCTGAACCTAAGTAAAAAAGAAAAGAAAGAAAAAGAGCATAACGAACGAGTTTACTAATAAAAAAGAGAGAAAAAACTACCGGCCCGCTGATGTTTTGCTGGAGGGAATTGGCGAAATAAAGCCAAGTGACTTTTAGGACTTTCATATTTAACCACCGTAAGCAGAATAATTTTTCAGCCCGGCTGACCAGACTTTGCGAAGCAAGGAATAAAGTATGCCTAACCAGATAAGACTTTGAAGTAAATATTGGAAAGACAGTTGGGGAGACAAGCGGCCAATAAAAGTGACCAAGGGAAAATAGAGAAGGTAAGGGAAGGGGGTAAATTGCAGGGCAGTGAAAATATGACTAGGTAAAATATCCAAGGGAAAAATCAAACCGGTAAGTATTTCCGTAAAAACCAATACCATAAACATTAATCCCCAGGTATTTTCCGGAGCCCAGAAGACAATGGAAATGGCCAGTTTTCCCAGGAGATAAAAGATGACAACAGCGGAGGCGAGCATTAAAATCCCCAGAAAAATAATCAGGGGCTGGGAAGAAAATACCAGAGCGGGGCGAAAAATAAACCAGAGAAGAGATATCTCTCCAACGGCAAAGACGGTGTTTAACAATTTACTGGATAAGTCCCGGGTAAACCAATAACGCAAATAGCCGATGGGCTTGACCAAAAAATTATTCAAAGCCCCACTGGAAACCTCGCCACCTACATTGTCGTTGGAGGGGCAGGAACCGACAAAACCATAGAGAAATATTACCAGTAGGAGATAGGCCATGATCTGTTCACGGGTATAGCCAAAAACTGTGGTGCGATAGGCAAAAATGCTGGTCCAGAGGAAATATGTCATTAAAACCCGGAGAACGTTTCTGAAGCGCCAGAGAAAGAAGTTAAGCCGGTAAATAAATTGATTTTGCCAGTCGACGGCAAAAACCGTAAGGTATTTACGCATAAATCAAGCTAAATCCTTACCCGTAAAGACTTCGCGGATGATGTCTTCTATCTGGGGTTCTTCGATGTTTAAATCCGCCACGGGGAAGCGCTGGAGAAGCTCGGCTGCAGCCAGAGAAGTGGCGCTGCGACGAACGGAAATAATGGCTTTGGGATAGTCGAATTCCTTAATCTGGCCGATATTTTTCAGTTTTTCCTCATCTACCGGCTCACTAAAAACTACCGTTAGTACTTTATGATTGGCGAATTTCTTGATAATTTCGGAGAGCGCCCCGTCGAAGAGGAGTTTGCCTTTGTCTATGATGATAACCCGTTCACAAAGTTCCTTGACATCATCCATATAGTGGGACGTCAGGATGATAGTCGAGTTGGAGCGGTGGTTGTACTCTTTGATAAAATCGCGCATCTTTTTCTGCATCACCACATCCAGACCAATGGTAGGCTCGTCCAGAAAGAGAATTTTAGGGGAATGGATAAGAGCCGCTATCAGCTCCATTTTCATACGCTGGCCCAATGACAATTTTCTGACCTGAACTTTTAAGAAATCCCGGACCTCGAGCAGTTCGACTAATTCGTCGAGAGTTTTTTGGAACTGCTCTTTGGGAACTTCGTAAATTTCCTTGTTCAGGATAAAAGACTCCATGGCCGGAAGATCCCACCAGAGCTGATTTTTTTGGCCCATAACCAGAGAAAACTGTTTTTGAAAGGCAGGCTTTCTATCCCAAGGGGTATAACCTAAAACAGAAACATGGCCGGCGGTGGGATACAAAAGGCCGGAGAGAACTTTGAGAGTAGTAGTTTTGCCGGCGCCGTTGGGGCCAATGAAACCTACCAGCTCACCGGCATCAATTTCGAAACTGACGCCGTCTACAGCTTTGGCATCATAATATTTGCGGCTGAACAGGGATTTGATTGATCCGGCCAAACCCGGTTCCTTCTGATGGACTTTGTAGTATTTTTTCAGATTATGAACTTCTATAACAGGCATGGGTTGGCAGGCATAACATGTAACGCAGGCAATACAGGTATAGCAGGTAAGTCAGGAGTTAAAGTTCTTCCATTTGCCCGACTTTTCTGCTTCGCGAATTGATTTTATCATCTTCTGAATTAAGTAATCAGTTGTCCCGCTAAGTTTGTCCAGAATATTAAATTCATCCTGAGTAATCAATTTGTCCTGCAAACAGTCGTCAATATCACCCTTTAGTTCCCCCAAAGATCCGCAAGATATGTTCAGATATCTAATAAACGATCCTGCCGTACCACTTTTATAACCTTCCCCGGATTTTATACTAATCACGCCTGACCAGATCGTATCACGAACTCACCCCTTTCGTTCCCCTCTTAATCCCTCCTTTGCCCCTTCGACTATACCCGGGGCTCCGGAAGGGCACAGCAAAGAGAGGGGATGGCACGAACTCACCCCTTTCGTTCCCCTCTCTTTAATAAAGAGAGGGGAGATTGGTATTAAGATGAAGCGGAGGAGTAGACGACAGCGCGAGTGATACCGTGTTTGGTAATTAAATTAGCCTTTAATAGCTGTAATAAATCATAGTGCAGGGTAGAGGGTTTGACTGCCGAGAAACGGCGGGATAGAAAATCGAAGGAACAGCCGGGATGATCCCGAATTATGGCCAGTATTTCCCGGCGCCGGGGCAGCAGATAATCTTCCGGCCGGAAAGGGGTAGCGGATGTCAATTGGGACAGGGAATCTTGAGTTGATTTGACCAATGAACGCAGAAAATACTCTATGAAGGGAGTACAGTCGTTATTGGGCTCCAGTACCCGGTAATACTCTTCCCGATTGTTGTCAGTATACTCCTCAAATATACCCAGGCCTTTTAGTCCGTAACCAAATCGATGGAGAAGATAGGTACTGATCAACCGGCCTACCCGGCCATTGCCGTCAGCGAAGGGGTGGATTTTCTCAAAAATAAATTGGGCGATAGCGGCAATAACCGGAGCAGGTTCCTGAATTTGGTTAGTATACCTGACATATTCCGGCATCAGATTCGGTAAATGAAAGTGTGCCGGAGCCAAATAGACAGCAATTCCAGCCTGATTAAATATTCCCCAAGACTCTGACCGATAATGACCGGCAGAACCTGATATGTTTTTTAGAATCTTTCGATGCATTCCGGAAATCAGACTTTCGGAAAATTTTTTAGGTGCACGAGGAGAAAGAACATAAGAATATGCAGATAATAGGTTTTGAATTTCAATTTTACGGTGGACCTGAGGATCGGTAATTTGAGCCGGTATATCTTCGACCCGAGCGGAATAAACAGCGCTTTTTAGCAGATTACGACGCCGGACTGATTCCAGAATCTCCGGTTGAGGGGGGTATTTGGTAACTACGATTTTCAAAGCATTGATTTCGTCCAGAAGCGTCCGGATTTCGGGAGTGATCTGCCAGCGATACCCAGTCATTAGGTAATATTAGAATATATTAGAAGATATTGGAAGATGTTAGAAGATTAGGACGAAGCGGAGGAGTAGCGGCGGAGGCATAAGTAGAATATTTTAGTGGCGAGAATAAACATGGCGATGCTGCTGAAAATTTCAATGATGAAAACGCTGATATCAGACCGGCTGAGAATAATCTGGGACGGAATAGTAACGATAATTAATAGCGGAAACAGCAAAGTATTTCCGATAATACTGTCCCGGGTGAGAACATTGATGGGCACTCTCAGGGTTTTGGAAACAACATCCCAAATCGAGAAAAGAGCAGTCATGCGGGTAAAAATGAATGCCAGCGAGGACAAAATCAGCATGACGGAGTACAGAGCCAGCAGGCCGAATGCAACCAGAACCAGCAATTTGACCAGTAAAATTACCGAGAGGGAATACTTTAACTGAATCAGTGCGTACCAGACCAGCCCCATACCCGTAAAAAGGGTGCCGATTTCGTCGGGGCTGTGATATCTGGTGGTGACTAAAAATTGGGAATTTACCGGGCGGGTAAGATAAAAATCCAGGTTTCCTGAACTGATGTTTTCGGGAAAATTCATGAGATTCATGTGGAAAAATACGTGATAAATACCCTCGATGACCCTGAATAATCCAATCAGCAGAAAAACCTGGGGTTTGGTCCAACCGGAAATGTTGTCCGTAAAATTAAAATATAAGCCAATCATACCGGCCTGGATAATGACCCAGACCACCTGAAGGATGAACCAGAGAAAGAAGTTGGAGCGAAATTCCATTTCCCGGGCCAGATTATTTTTTACAAGACCCGAAAATATTTTTTGGTAATTGGCCATAGTATCAGTAACCGGCGGCAGAATAACGTCTGGTCCCCCGCTGCCAGAGAAATTTATATAGAAGAAAGGTTAGAACCAGAAGAAATATTTGAATCGAAAGGCCGGTTAATAACTGATAGCCGGACAGCTTGTTTAATACAATTTCCAGAGGCAGTGACAGCATGTACCTGAAGGGGAGAAAAAAAGAAATATTCTGAAGACCCAACGGAAGGGCATAAAGAGGCAGTAGTCTGCCCGAAAATATGAGATGAAGAATGGAAAATATTTCCCGTGCCGCGGAAGAGTCGTCAATCCAGAAAGCCAACAGGCCCAAACTGATATCAATAAAGAAGGCGATACCCCCGGCCAGCGCCACGGAGATAATGAAACTTATCCAGACGAACGGATGAAGTAAAGGCCAGGTGAACCGAAAAACAACCGCCAATATAAACATTACGGGAATAAGAAAGGCTGATTTCAGGAATTTTTCACTGATATTGTTGGTGGCCTGATAGAGAATAAAGGGAGCCGGCTTGACCAGCCAGGGAGACATTTTACCCAGCCTGATATCCCGGGAAATAAAGAAGGATGCCCAATTTGATACCCAGAGACCGACTATTAGAAGAAAAATATAATAGCTGACAAACTCCGCCCGTGACAAGGGTGAAGAGGAACCTGACGTGGTGACCGCGATCCACAATAAAAGAGTGGTAACCGGCAGAGCGATGCCGCTAAAAGTGTACAATAAAACATCCCCCCGATATTCCAAAGTATCAGTTATTGAGATGCGAAAATATGCCAGAATTTTTTTCACCAGATAATTTTACTATGAAGCAAGTGGTTAAAAAGGAAAACGAGGCGAAGGAGCCTCGTTTCTTTTGGAAAACAAGATAAGGAAAAATGACATAAATGTCACTTAACCGCTTTTTTTAGAGTCTTGCCGGGAGTAAAGCGAGCGACCCGGTGGCCTTTGACAATTTTTCTTTCCTTGGAACGGGGAATGATCACTGGTTTGTCTTTGACGTGAGTTACCTTAAAGGTGCCGAAACCGGAAAGAACGACTTTTTCGCCTTTGCCCAGAGCTTTTTTGACTTCCTCCAGGAAAGTTTCGACTGATTCGCGGGCGGCTTTTTTGGTCAGGTGTGCTTTGCGGGCTACCATCTCGAACATTTGTTGCTTAGTCACTATTCTTCACCCCCTTCCATAATTGAATTTCCCATTATAAAGCCAAAATATAATACCTATGAGAAACTGTCAAGAGGAAGAGGGATTATTTTGCTTTGGTGATATCCGTGGCGCGGGATTCCCGAATGGCGGTGATTTTTATCTGGCCGACGTACTGAGCTTCTTTTTCCAATTTCTGTCGGATTTTGGAGACCAGAAGAGTAAGTTCGGAATCGGAAATCATTTCCGGCTTGACGATTATCCGGACGTCGCGACCGGCCTGAAAGGCGTAGACTTCTGCAACTTCGGGGAAAAACTTGCCGATGTCTTCGATCTGGGCCAAACGTTTGACATAGGCTTCATGAGGCTCGTAACGAGCACCCGGGCGGGATCCGGAAATGGCGTCCGCCACCCAGACAATACGGGAAACCGATGATGAAAAAGGTTTGTCCTCATGGTGTTCGGCGACGGCGTTGATTACCACTTCAGGCAGATCGAATTTTTTTAGGAATTGGACTCCCAGCTGGACGTGCGTCCCCTCCTCGTCCGTAATGACTTTGCCGATGTCGTGAAGGAGGCAACCCAAGCGGATTTCGGAGATGATGTCGTCGGAGAGGCCCAATTCGCGGGCAACCTGAATGCCGATCTTGGTTTCTTCTATGGTGTGAATGCCCAGATTCTGGCCGTAGGAAAACCGGAAGCGGTATTTACCGATGGTTGTAATCAGGTCGGGGTGCAGATTGTACACACCGCAGGCGGCACAAATTTTGCGGCCTTCATCGACCAGGATGTTATCCATCTGGCGACGGGTGGCATTAACCACTTCTTCGATCCGGGTGGGAGTAATCCGACTGTCTTTGATAAGAAATTCCAAGGAGCGGCGGGCAATCTCCCGACGGATGGAATCGAAAGACGACAGGCGGATGGTATTGCCTTCCTCGATTTCAATTTCCACTCCGGTAGCTTTCTCGAAAGCGGCGATATTTCTGCCTTCTTTGCCGATAATGCTGCCTTTGACACTTTCATTGGGGAGAGTAATAAGAGAAACGGTATATTCCGCGGTATAGTCGGTGGCGCCGTGGAGCATGGCGCCGATAATAATTTCCTGCGCAAGTTCGGCCGCCCGGGCGGAGTAATCCTGACGGGTTTGCTCGACAATCCTGGCCAGATCAGCGGCATAATATTTTTCGGCTTCACTTAGTAACTGTTCCCGAACAGCGTCGCGGCTAAGTCCGGAAACTTTTTCCAGCTTTTCCAGATACTGATGCTTCAGATTTTGGATATGCTGTTTTTCCTGATCCAGCTGCTGGAGCCGGGCATTGACTTCTTCGAGAAGTTTTTCAGCCTTGGCGAGAGAGTCCTTGGGGTTAGGCGGAGGTGCGGAGGGTACTCCCGAACCGGGAGGGGAATAAAAAGCCATATTTAATATGATCAGTTAACATTGTCCTTATTATACAGGGATTTTAAAGTGGTCTCAATGGCATCCCAGGAAAATCCCCTGGCTGACAGGAAACGGCTGGCTTTGATCCGGAAATCACGGCGGGAAAGATGTTGCCAACGGTGAAGTTTTTTGGAGATGGCTTTTACGGCCAAATCTTTTTCGTTGATCGTTATTAGTTGATCGTCAATCGCAACTCCCTTTGATTTGAGTTCTTGTTCCAGAAGACGGCGTCCGCGGGGGCGACTGCGGGAACGGGATTCCACCAGCCATGCGGTAAAGCTGGTATCATCGATAAACTTGAGGCTGATCAATCTATCCAATACTTTGTCAATTAAATCCTGGTCAGAAGTCTTTTTTTTGAGATACTCCGTGATTTCTTTGCGACTGCGGGGACGCAGGGAGAGGAGTTTCAGACATCCGTTGAGCAGTTGCTGATAGGTTCTAGTCACTCTACTTCGGTTTCGCCAACCTGGATGGGAAGAGGAATTTTGGCGTGTTTAACTGATTTCCAGATGGCTTCTTCCAGTTGTTTGGCAACCTTGGGATTGCCGGCCAGGTATGTCCGGACAGCTTCGCGGCCCTGACCGAGAATCTGGTCACCGAAATAAATGAAGGCGCCTTTTTTGTGCAGGACCCCCAACTCCAAGCCAACATCAATCAAACCGCCGACTTTGGAGATGCCCCCGTCATTTAAAATATCGAATTCCGCCACCCGGAACGGCGGGGCGAGCTTGTTTTTGACTATCCGGGCGCGGTGACGGGAACCGATGGCGGTGTCCCCGTCTTTGAGAGTCTCAATTTTGCGGGTGTCGATACGAATAGAAGAATAAAACTTCAACGCCATACCACCAGTGGTCGTCTCCGGATTACCGAACATGACCCCGATTTTCATCCGCAGCTGGTTGGTAAAAATCACGACTGCCCGGCTTTTGGAAATAGCGCCGGTAATTTTTCTTAAAGCCTGGGACATAAGCCGGGCCTGGACCCCCATGACCGAATCCCCCATCTCGCCTTCCAGTTCCGCCCGCGGAACGAGGGCGGCTACGGAATCGATGACGATAACGTCGATAGCCCCGGAGCGAATAAGGGTTTCGACAATTTCCAGAGCCTGCTCCCCGCTGTCCGGCTGGGAGACGTAAAGATTGTCCAGATCGACGCCGATACTGGCAGCGCGGGCAGGATCCAGGGCGTGTTCCGCGTCAATAAAAGCCGCGGTGCCGCCGGCTTTCTGAGCTTCGGCAATACAATGAAGGGCGATGGTAGTTTTTCCAGACGCTTCCGGTCCGTAAATTTCGGTTACCCGGCCGCGGGGAAATCCGCCAATCCCTAAGGCTAAATCTATGGCGATGGAACCGGTGGGGATGACATCAACCGCAAGTTTGCCGCTTTTTTCGCCCAGTTTCATGATAGATCCGCGGCCAAACTGTTTCTCGATTTGTTCCATGGCGATTTTGATGGCCTGAAGTTTTTGATCGACTCCCATAATTGACCCAAATATACAGTCTGGAGGAAAAAAAGCAAGGGTTTATTTATTTGAAGTGGACGCTGTCCGGGCTTTTTTGGGTTTGGTAAGAGGGAGGAGTGATGGACCGGGCAAGTTGAAAAACCAGGAGAGAGTGAAATAGGCGAATAAACCAAATCCGAACAGGGACAGGATATCGTTTGATGCCAGAAACAGAACAGCGGACAAAAGCAGGGGCAGGACCGAAGCGTAGACTACCAGATTGAAACCTGCCCAGAAAGTCAGGGTGCGGCGGGCAAACCTGGCGACGATCAGCAACGCCAAACTCCAAAGGAAAAAGGTAGCCAGTTTGTATACCCAAAAGACCGCGGTGGTAATTAAGGCCGTAATCAGGGCGATTGAAACCGCGATGAGCCAAAGAAGACCCTGGTGGTCCGAGAGCCACCCGGTGACCTGGTCTTTATCCAGGGTGAAATCCTTTATTTTTTCAAAATTAAAAGAGTGGGTATTCCCCTGCTGAGTCCTGACTACAACCCGGTCGGCGAGAATGAGAACTCCGGCAGGGTATTTGTCCAGATCTTCGGGGACACCCGCAGAGTTGAGAATAAATGCGAATTGAGGATCGGAATAAATGTACGGTTCGGAAAATGTGGTACTCAAACGGCCGCCGGAAAAGGTGATGCTACCCTCAGGAAGTCGGTCTTTGGCCAGACGGGGAAGCCGGGGAATGAAATTGGTGAATCCGGCGATGATAAGGGCCAGAGGAATGAGGGAAAAAATCAGCAGGTATTTGGTCCAATACCAAACCACCCGAGCCGGGGGGAGAGCAACTATTTTGGCTCCGTATGTCTTGTCCTGGAGACTGGAGATAGTTTCTTTAAAAGTGGCCAGCATTTAGTGGTATTTTATCAGTGAATAAGGTCCCAGGTCCACATCCGAATCCGGTTTTGCATCCAATTCTGCCGGTATGTACCCAAGGCGTTGGCATCCCAGTGATTATATACCCAAGCCAAATACATATCCGCAAATGTTTCAGTGGGGCTAAACGCAGGACTTCCAAACTGCCAGCTTTCCCAACCTCCATAGAATCCGAAAAATCTGCCAGAGTCCGTAGGAGAACCATAACTTAGTCTAAGCAACTGAACAGAAAGAGCTGAAAAGGGGTCTACATTGAGATTTTGTTTGACTATATTTCCGTATACATGGCCCATTTCATGTCCGATGATGCGGGGGTTTTCAATAAGATATCCTTTTTCTATAACTCCGGGGTTGATGGTGGTGAGATTGTAAACATATATTTCCGAGATATTTTTCACCTCGGCTCCCCAGTTATGCGCCAGCGAAGAACGATATACGGAAATCGGCCCGCCGAATACGCTGTAGAAAGCTTCCGTTTCGGTCATGTAGGGAGTATCGGCGCAGGATTCAGCCGAAGCCCGGCACCTGATTCTTAAACGGGTAATGGAAGCATTTATCTGGTCGGCTGTCGCCCTTGCGACTTGGGACAATTCCCGCTGGACGGCGCTGATTTCGGCCTGGATCCAAAACTGGGGAGAATCCGGAGCGGTTTTGAAAACTGCCAGAGGTTCGGAGGATTTTGAGTTTTTAATCCCGACCGGATGCATGGCGGCAATAATAGTCTTCGGGGTCACAGTATTTGTTGCCCGAAGGGTCGACCAGATTAACCGGATCATTGTTCACATAAGCATAAAGATTTGATCCATATCCGGCAGAGTCGGATTGAGTAAATTTTCCTATTTGAGGGTTGTAATAACGGGCGTTGTAGTAGTAGAGACCGGTGGAATCCTGGTCTGATATCTGGCCTGTATACTGTTTTTCTGAAAATATGCTGCCGGATTTGTTGCGGGTAGTACCGTATGTAAAATAATTTTGTTTGGATATCAACTTGCCGGATATATCGGTGGTTAGCGCCGCACTGCCCAGATGGTCCTGATGAATAAACAGAAGCTGTTCTCCTGCTGATGCGGGCGAAGAAATTACCACATAAAGAAGAAGACAAATTAATTTCGGAAACACCAATTTAACGATTTGGTTAAGCGCTACTCTAATGGGGCTTTTGATCAATTTGGGGTCTAACCCGGCATCGATAAAGGATCCACGGAAAAGCCGATAGAGTCTGGGATACTTCTCCATTAGTTCATCCATTATTTTTTTTGCGTCATGATCCGCAATATCTCTACAGAGTTCAATCATCGGACCGGGGGAGAGACTTACAGCTTTGGGGTCAATAGTATCGTCTGAATGTAACACTCCTATGGAGCGTAATCTATCGACCGGATCAAAATCTTTATTCATAAAGTTATTGGATGTAATTATTCATGCAAGCGGGGTCATCGGCGCCGTCGCATGTAAACATAAATGTCGGGGCAAGAATTACGGGAGTTTGAATTTTACTTAGGCTTGAACCTAAACTCCCCAGCCGATAACCTGCCTGCCAGCCAATATATTTTATCAAAGTCGGGGTTTTGTCCAACCAGTTGTCTCTGATTGACTGAGAAACCTGGTCAGGTGAAACGATATTCCCTTGCGATAAAATACTTTTGTTGAAATACCGGACTGCTTCCCGAACGGAATAGGTACCATTTCGTAAACCAGTATTAAAGACGGTGATGGGATTGCCGTTTTCGGCAATTTCAGCCGTCCACTGCTGGCCTTGCCGGGAGCTAGTGAAATAATATACGACGGTTTGCTTGGCCTGATCGAAACTTTGAACTATTGTCCCATTCCCCGCCATTGCATCATTGATGATATTGTTGATAAATACCGAGTATTCCTTGATCTGATAGACAGAATACCCGGCATCGGGAGCGTGCTTCATGAAGTGAAAGGTTTCAATCCAAGCCCAATAGGCAGTATATTGAGACGGAATATTACTAAGGGTTTGTACCAGCGGGTTTGAAAGTTGTACAGCAGGGACGATGAGGGGGTTATTCAGAAGATCCTCGGTTATACCAGCAAGTTCGGGATTCTCAGGTCCTTTTTCTGGTAAATGGCGGCAGTAGAAGTCTTCGGGATCACAGTTTTGGTGGCCGGAAGGGTCAATTTGATTTGAGGGATCATTGTTCACATAAGCATAGAGATTGAGGCCACTGTCGAGAGAATCGGCCTGGGAGAATTTGGCAAGTGAGGGATTGTAATAACGGGCGTTATAGTAATAAAGACCGGTGGTATCCACATCAGATATTTGGCCGGTGTATTGTTTTTCCGTGGGCAGACTGTCGGAAGCGCTGCGGGTGGTACCGTAGGGATAGTAACTTTGTTTAGACACCAGTCGCCCTTGGGTGTCCGTTACCCTGCTGGTACTCCCTAAATGGTCCGGGTGGATAAAGTAGAGGGTATCGGACGCCTGGGAATTGGATGCCTGAAGGAAAAACCCCACGATGAAACTTCCATAAAGGATTATTGATTTTTTTGCACCCACCCTGTTCTATGCTAGAGCATGTAAACAGGGAATACAACTATGCCCAGTAGTTATATAGATATTTAAAGCGCATTTTCCTCCAAGTCTTTCCTGTGCAGCTCTTTGGCGAGGGATAAGTAGATTTCAGTGTTCCTAACGTCTTTGTGGCCCATCACTTCCTGGATGGTCTTGATATTCGTTCCTTTTGCGGCGTGATGCGCTCCGAAGGTGTGTCTCAGACTATGCACCGAAGCCCCAATTATTCCGGTTTGGGTAAGATATTTTCTCAGCATTTAGCTTACCTGGATGAGGGTTATAAGAAAATTACAAGGACTGAGGTAATGAATGTATTAAAAGTCTGGGAGTGAAGATGGTCTTTCCAATTATTTAAAACCTGTTCATATTCACTGCGCGACATTCTTACCAGCCCATAACTCCATTCGTCTTTGCTCAATAATTCCATAATTAAACCAGGGGTCTGCTAAATATCCTGTTTGAACATGCTGAAATTGTTCGGTGTACATAATTCGGTAGTCTGAAAACCCAGACTCCGTTAACCTCCATGTCATGTATTCCGGCGGTACAATAATGGTTTTGTCCATTTGATTTGAAGCTCCTCTATATATATAGGATCCCCCCGGCTTTACCACTCTGCTAACTTCGTCATAATAGCTTGGTTCGAACAACAAATCTGCGGGTAAACATGAAGAGCAGGCAAAATCCACCGAGTTTGACGCAAAAGGCAGGTTTAATGCGTCTGCAACTACATCCGGTTTTGCTCCTATATCAATATTTACCGTGGTGCGCGGAGGAAGGTCAGGAAATTGATAATAACCCGAGGCATTTCCTCCACCAATGTCAATTAGTACAGGCGCGTTAGATGCTGAATCGGCGTCATCGATTGCTCTTCCCAGGCTATTTGTAACATTCGGCCCAGCCGCTTGTGCCGCAACTGCACACATTCCCGGATCCCCTGCGAATGCGCACAAGGTCGTATCTAACGCTTCAGCTACTTGCGGGCCAGCTACATACATTGCCCCCCAATAAGCTGCTACCTGTGGCGCAACGGTTAATACTGTTTGCGCGGCTTTTTGAGTAAAACCTTCAGGATCATTTACCCAGTACGATGCTAAATTATTTGCGAATTTCCTAATTCCATTAAAGTCATGAGAAATAGCCTCTTTCCAGCAATTGGGATTCCAAGGAACACAAGCTTCTCTTCCAGTGGGGTCAACTAAGGAAGAGGGATTATTTTTTACATAAGCATAGAGATTGAGGCCGTTAAGGGCAGAATCAGCTTGGGTAAATTTGGCAAGTGAGGGATTGTAATAACGGGCGTTATAGTAATAAAGACCGGTGGAATCGGTATCAGAAACCTGGCCGGTGTATTGTTTTTCCGTGGGCAGACTGTCGGAAGCGCTGCGGGTGGTACCGTAGGGATAGTAATTCTGTTTTGAAACCAGCCTTCCGGAAGTATCCGTAGCCAGAGCGGTACTACCCAAATGATCGGAGTGAATATAGACAAGTGACTGCGCGGATACAAATTGCCCCAAGAATGTTGGAGAAGGGAATGCCGGATTTGACAACGGTGTCGTTGACTGCCACGAAGTAAGTATGAGTTGAAAAATCCATGGTAATTTTCAAATTCTTGGCACCGGTAATGGTAGTAATCGAGGTATCAACTCCTCCTTTACGGGAAGCTAGTGTTTCCTGGACTCCATTTAAGTTTTCCCAAACCAGGCTAATGGCCACCCCGGTATTCTGGTCGGTGTCGGAAAGAGTGGCGCTGTCTCCCAGCTGCATAAACAGGCGGTAAGTATTTTCAGTAGTAGTCCTGGTCCAGTTGAAATCCATACTCCAGATAAGCTGGCCTGTAGTAACTTTGGTAAAAGTGTGCTTGACGAAAGGCAGATTTACCTGATCGGTAGTTTTACTGAAATATAACTGGTTGTTGTAGACTTCGACCAGGGCGTTAACATTTTCTTTTTCGATCCAGGAATTGCCGACAATACCACTGTTGGCCCGGGTGAAAGCGTCGGAAAAGATGACAGACGCCGAAGGCGTAGGCGACGGGGTGGGGGTGCGGGTAGGTCCGGGTGTAGGTGTACGGGAAGGTCCCGGAGTGGGAGTACGGATGGGAGTGGAGGAAGGTGCGGGAGCGGATGTCCCGCTATCTCTAACGGCTACCAGTTTTCCGACAAAGTAATAGTTTTTGCGCCAACCGAGGCTGTTCCCGGGCTGAGAGGTGAGCTCGAGATAGGGGCTGAAATACAAAGTGGCCGGTCCCGAAGTGACAAGTTTGGCCAGCCGCTGGCCGGATGCATCATAATAAAAGGAAGTGTTTTTGTACTGAGCGCCCAGGGGGGTAACTTTGGCCAGGCGGTTGTCTTTGTCGTAGGTGTAGGTACGCAAGTCATCACGGGTCAGGTTACCCACGACGTCGTAAGTATTTGCCATACCGGAAGAACCTCCGATGCTGACAAACTGCGGGCGATGATAGAAGCCGCCGGCCGCGCTACCGTACTGCAAGATTACAGACTGGGGGCCTTCGGTTTTGGTAAGTATGTTGCCGATGTCGTCATAGGTATAAGAAGCGGTATAGGCCCCGGAGGTATTGGTGAGCCGGTTTAGGGGATCATAAGTAAAGTTCTGAGTCAGGTAAAAAGCCGAGCCGGGAGCTGACAAGGGATTGTCGTCGGTGATTTTGGTGATGCTTCCCAGGGGGTTGTAACTGTAAGACAGAAGAAGTTCGTCGGTATCCGCCAGGTTCGGGCCGGTAACCGACAATGAACCCAGACGGTTGTTTGAAGCGTCATATGAATAACTATTGATAACGCCATTTCCGGATGTGAAGCGGGTCATTTGGCCATCCTTATTGTATCTGGCCTGAGAGACATACGACGAAGTACCCCCGGTAGAGTAGAGATACGGCCGGTTGTACGTGTAATTAATTGTTTCCTGAGGAACTGAGTAGACGGTGACAGCTGAATGGTTTTCGGATAATGGCCTGCCACCTGAGTCGTATGCATAGGTCACAGTTTCAGACAGAGCAGGTGCGGTCGAACCAGGCGGGATACCTGCCTGGGTGATAATTGTTTTTGAGGCCCTGCCCCGGTTATCGTATTCATTTTTTACCGTCCGGATTTCCACGGAACTTCCCGGGTCGTAGGAGTGGACTTCACAGGCTCTGCCGATACCTCCGGGGCAGGTGTCATAGACGTTTTTTAATAGTTGCGTACCGGCGACGGATTTCGTCAAAAGCCGATTTAGTCCGTCGTAGGTGAGAGTAGATATTTCAGCTTTGGGATTAGTTTGTTTGACCAGGCTGTCCGACTTGTCATATTCGTACCTCCAGGAGTTGGCATCCCCGCTCATCTGGGGACTCATATCGACATTCCATAACTTGATTTTCCGTCCGAGAGTATCGTATTCAGTAATGTTTACCGGATTGCCCAACGTGTCCCTGGTTTTGGTTTCCGTACCCAGGACGGGTTGGTATTCATGGGTGGTAGTATAAGTTTTTGAGGGTGCAACCTCCTCAGTTTTAAGTATCCGGCCGAAAGCGTCCGCTGTGGAAATGCTTTCGGCGCACGGGGTGGCGGAATTCCCGTCGGTACAATTTGGGCTGAGGGATTTGGTTTTGAGGGGATTCCCGCCGACATCATATTCAGTCCGGGCTGATGAGCCGTCCGGATAATTGACTGCGGTAAGCCTGCCGAAACCGTCAAAGGTATTTTTTATCTTTTTGATATCCGCGGTGGTTAAAAAGTTACGGGTGTCGTAAATATTGGTGCCGGGAGGGAGATAGGGGGCGGCGGTGTAACTCAGACTTTGGTATTCAACCTGACCCAGGCTGGTATAACTCTGGGAAGTCAATATGTCATTGAGATCGGTGCCGACAGGAATGCCGGCTGCGGACCATTCGTTTTCGTACCAGGAACTCCGGGTTTGGACTGTCTGACCCAGGCCGTTGGTAAAAATGTATGTCCCGGAAACCTTACCGACAGTGCCGGCATCGGCAAACCTGTTTCCCCGAAATACCAGTAATTTCGGGCCGGTATTGTTGACCTGGCGACCCAATCCGGTGAAACAATTGTTGGCTTCAGTGCAGGGGGAAATTTCGGTCTCATTGAAGTAATAATATTTGGAGAAGGCGTCGGGTTTGATACCGGTCCCCGGTTTTTTGCCGGGAAGATATGATTCAACCAAACGGCCAAAGGAGTCGTAAACAGAGGTGGCTGCAGAACCGTTGGGGTCGGTTACTTTTACCGGCAGTCCCCGAACCCCAGAATAATTCGGGTGAGAGGTATCGGTGATATTGAAGTCATAAGCGATCTGGGAAACCTGGCCGAGGTGGTTGGTGGTTTTGACCGGATAGATGCGGAAAACCGTATCGTATTCCGTCGAAGTAATCCTACCCAGGGGGTCGGTGGACTTTACAGCCAACCAAGGATAAGTTGAATCGTAAGTGGTGGAGGTGCCGGCGTATGCCGCGCCGTTGACTAGGGAGGTGATTTTGGTAATCCGGCCGAAGTCCCCCAGGGCGCCCAAGGTTTTGCCGTCATAATAAGTCTGGGTGTGACGGTATTTGGTACCGGAGGAGGAGTTGCTGATCCAGGTTTCCTTGGGCAGGGGCAGAATACCTTTGGCGGTATTGGCAGCGGTATAATCGGTGATGCTGTAGAGGGGAGAATCGGAGGTGTCGTCAACGTTGGCATCAAGGCAGTTGACCTTGCCCCAGTCAACTACTGTGTGGGGCAGGGCGTACGGATCGCTGGTGCCGTCAAGGTGATTGTAGTTGGTGGTTGACCGGGTACACAGCTGGGGACCGGGCATGAGGGATTGGGTTCTGGATTCCACGGGCATGACCAGAGTAACGGTGCCCGACGGAAGGTACGAAACGCAATAGGAAGCGAGATCACCGGAGGTCTTTTCCACAACAGGGGTGCCGAACATATCTCCGAAACGAACTTTGTAATCCTGGACGGTCTGGATATAACTGGTGGTGTTTTTGGCGTCAAAGACGATGGTTCGAGAAGGCAATCCTTTGAGAGGATTGGGCTTAAAACAATTCGGGGTCTCAATTTTCTGGAAATAGATCTTTTTGGTTTTTGAGGCTAAAACGGTTTTGCTGTTTTGGGCATAGACAGAGGTAGTAACTTCCGGGTAACCCAGGAACTGGAATTCGGCCAGGGTGGCGTAGTTTTCGACCGACGCCAAACCCTGAGATGCTCCGTCTCCGGTATAGGCATAGGAAGTCAGGAAAAAATTACCCATGCCGTCTTCAATAATTTTTGCGGCAATGCGGTGCTGCTGGGCGTTTTTGGCATGGTCGGTCCGGCAACCTTCCCCTGCCTCCATAATGTCGGGGTCACAATATCTGGTATTCAGGGCGTTTTTGGCATTGGCGTCCTGCCAATATTCGTAAGTAACTCTAGCGCTGTAGCCGTTTTCGACCGATTTCAGGAAAAAATCATTGGGGGTTATTTCCTGGACATTTGATCCACCGCGATCCGTGAATGAAGTCAGCTGAGTGTATGAGAATTTGGATGAAGGCAGGCGTTTGGCAGATGCGTTTCCTGCCCGATCACTGTCATATACCCTGATTTCAGACAGGAGAGAATGGATGGTTTTGTAATTGACAACTTCCGACTGGGAGTCGGGGATGCCGTTATTGTTGGCGTCATTGTGCTGTGCCGGATTCCAGCCGTATTTGTAACTAAATTCATAAGCTCCGACCGATTTGCCGGAAGTTTTTATGGAAATTCTTAAAAGTCTGTCTTTGGATCGAAAGTATTGTTTTTGGAGAGTGGTGTCTCCACCGATTGCGGTGTAGTAGTCAAACCGGGGTTCCCGGATGAAATTCACCTCGTTTTTGCCGTAAGTGATTTTTAACGGATAGGCGGATGAGACGTAATAATTGGAGTGAAAAGCACCTAATTCGATCCTGTACGAATAGTTAATTACAGCCGGGGTGCCGGAATTGACATTAAACGGACTTTCGACTTTGGATAAATGCCATTTATAGGTATTTGAAACATAAGTGTTGCTTTCCTTGACCAACTTCCAGGCGATGGGACTATCTGCGCCGGAGGCAGTCTGGGTATATAACGGATACCAGTCATTACCCGTGCCTTCGGGTAAATTATCTCCTTCGGGGTCGTACTGTGTTTTCCAGTTGGTAACGGTGGTGGGATAGCCAAAGTAGTATTTGGTGCCGTCGGCACCGGTCACCAGCCAGTGATAGCGGCAGACGCTCAGTTCGCGGTTGGTACCTTCTTCGGCAATAATTTTGCATCTGGCCCACCTTTCGGCTTTTATCTTTAGGTTAGGGACTGTCCTCCAGACGCTGTAAAAACCGTCATCGGTCTCGTTGGACAATTTGGCTGATCCACCGGGAAAAACCAGAGTATAACCCGAAGCCGATTTGGCGATATAGCTGATGCCTCCCAAGTCCCAGCCTAAACCTACAAAACCGGCCTGGTTCTGATACGGGACATTAATATCGTTGCGCCAGAGAGTGCTGGTACCTAATTGCAGGTTATCAACTGAAGCGGAGGAGTATCCGATATTCAGAGAGGGGGTCAGGCCGGCCGGCCCCGGAGGCAGGCTAACGGGAACAGAAGCGGTAACCGCCCCGTTGAACTCGTCACTGCCGAATCCGTTGATGGAAGGGACAATTTGTTTACCTGTATCCCCTTCGGCGAGGGTTTCGGTGGCGGCTTGAAGAACCCGGACATCGGAAGGTGATGACCGGGAAACCTCCAGCCGGTTTACCAGAGGGGTATAGTCCTCACCTGTTACCTGGCCGTCGCGATTCAGATCGTAACGCAAGTCTCCGGTGCCCAGAGATGTAAAAAATTCAGGTACGGAAAGACCAGAGGGTGATTTGTTTACAACTGACTTCAGAGAGACAATTACCAGAAGGGGGAGAAAAACGGCAGCAAGCAGCAATAGGAGCGGAAGACGGGGGTGTGCAGAATTAAAGCGGGACATAAAATCTCGGTATCCGGAATAAGTGTATATCAAACAAGCTGAATTTGCATCAGTCGGGGAGCGAAGCTTTTAGCCCGATTAAGAAGAACTACCGTAAACCGCATAAATCCGTAGAAAGATGATATAATCCCACGATAAAGGAGTGAAAAATCAGTGGGCAAAGAAGATAATAGTGTTGTAATATCCGAAAAACTAGCTGAAGACCCCAATTTCATAGCGTACCTGCAAGCTCAAGCGTCAGGTGAATTCGATAAAATGGAAGCGGGAACATTTGTTGCTTATCATGGGGGACGTTTAGTCGGAACTGGTATGGATAGGGACAAACTATTTCAAAAGCTTCACGAAAAAGGCATTGAAGGGTTCTTCTTCCACCAGGTGGGTGTACCAGAGCAAGTTGTCCATCTTCGTTCACCGCATGTTGCAAGAAGAACTAGTCGTAGAAATGTTTTAGTACCTGGTCGGGGAGCGGGGAATTGAACCCCGTCCTTTCGCACCCTGCCAAAACCCTAGTGGTGCTGACGTCTCCGGGGGTCACGGGTAAGAAACCTGGCGGGACGCAGTTCATCCCGATCATTTCTGATCAACATCCCCGCGTTGGCGTTATCACATTTCTTAGTCATCGCCATTTTATGCCTTTTGTTTAATAAGCCATTTAATCAGCTAACAATTCCTCAAGTGCGGCTGTATATGTTAAATCGCGTGTCCTATTTCTGTTTTCGGTTGCGTTTTTAAAGTTACCATGCAGGGCTGTCTCTTTTATTATGAGGTTATCTGCAATAATTAAGATTGCTGTTGCTGGAACATTAAAATGCCTAGATACAGCAAAAACTGTAGAGGTTTCCATTTCAACACCCAGATAACCTTTCCTGGACCAGTTTTGTATATCTTCCCAGCTTTCAAACATCATTGCCTGACAAGTAACTACAGGTCCTTCATAAACTCTGATTTTAGATCCTAAACGTCGTTTCAAAGATTTACTTAGTTTCTCCTCAGAAAGATGCATATTACCACCTGAGTTAGGGTTGTACATTCTCGTCGTACTCTCGTCTCCATGGGAGTAAGTCGGTATTACAACACCTCCCATCTTTCCATCTTTAATCAATCCACCACACGTTCCTAGAACAATGTTTTTCTTCGATCCCAGCATACACCTGAAATGAAATATTTCGGAAATATAGGCACCACCATAACTAGTCTCGAACCAAAATCTTTTACCATTGATTTTGAAAACAAGGACTTCACCTACAAAACTCTTACCCAGATGTTCATATTCCACGTCATATCCTTGCTCTTTAATTATCTCTTTAAGTAATCTCTTATCAACTTTATACTCCTTTGGTAAACCAAAATACTTTTTAAAATCTTCTACAGTGTGGCTTTTGTACATACTTTTGATTTAATGATAACCATTAGCAGTAAGGATATGTTTTATTTTATCAGCCGTAGCATATGCTCCATTACCACCAAGCGAGTCAATGAATCTTTTACCATTGGCCACAAATTCATTTGACCAATTATCTCTATTTCCTATTAATTTATTTAGCCGTCCACCTACACGCTTTTGTGTTTCGGGCGACTGCTCAAATTCTTTGAGTTGTTTTAATACCATCTGAGTGCTATCACATAAAGGTACTCCTTTAAGTTCTAGCCTTGGCATGAAGTTTGATAGATGTGTGTGTGCAGGAGCCAGATCCTGCTCAATGAATTGATCCAGTTGCAGATATTGGCTGTTGTTTGAGGGTGGTAAAAATATGGTTGGTGTGCCAGACTCAAAAGCGAGTTCCGCGGTTACGAGGCCCGGGGTTATAAGAATAACTTCAGAATGTGATAGCTCATCTAGAAATTTATCATGGGCTAGAATTTTGAATTCAAATGGGGTATCAGGAAATTTATCAGATAATTCTTTGGCTATCCGTTCACTTGTTGTAACAATCACTTTATCAAATTTACTCCAATCAATACTCTTAAGAAGTAGATTTGTCATCACAGAAGGATAGTTAGTATCTCGGCCTTCCTTATACCAATAAGGTGCTTCTCCTCCACCATAAGAAATTAAAACCTGATTTTTCCTACTACCCCCACTCATCCTACCTATTATTGGTCCAACCTTGAACAAATTTTTTATTTTGCTTGCGTATTTTTGTTCGTTGGCTTTGTCGTTCATTAGACGCTCTGTTACATACAAATCAACATTTAATACTTCATCTGGAATAGAATCCCAAAACCAAAACAAACAATCTATCCAAGTAGTCAACTTTCCTATCTGTTGCGCAATTTTCACGCTAGGAATATCCATCGTACTAATAAGCATATCTGCCTTAGAAATAATTCCTTCGAGTTTAGAGTCTGACTCTGGATTATCCGTGTCTATCTCGTGAATTGTGTCAAACGGATAATTCTTAGCCAGTTGAAGAGACGTGCCAAATCCAGCGAAAGTTAGTTCGTGTCCCTGTTCTTTAAGAAGGTCCACTACATCAAGAAGTTTTCCTATCGGGCCAAAAGCAAAATTCTCAGCTGTTAAGACAAGTTTAGCCATAATTGCTTATTATGCAAACCCTAAAAGTTGGGTGAGTCTTTTTTCGTATGAATGTTTCGTGTTTAAGGTCTCTCGTATATCTTTCGTAAGTTTTCTATACTTGTCATAATTATCAAGAATATTCATTATTTTGCAGGCAGGATTATCAGACAACGTCAATTTATCAATTTCGTTTCCATAAAGTTCTTTTGCGTGCGTGAAATATTTTAAGATAAATGGTATTGTATCGGCTGTAAAAGTTTCAAACATTCTTGGTGTTACAAAACGAAGATCGTTTAATATCGGTCGAATTAAAATCGGATGAAGCAAACCTCTACTCATAGTTTCTTCGACGTGTCCATAAGGCGCAGAATCAAGAATCTGGATATGATTTCTCCTAAGCAAAGCTGGTTCAGAATATGTTGCTTCTTCATAGCCCTCCATAACTTTACCTGACCAATATTGTCCAATAAGTGCAACTCTCTTAAGTCTTTTTCTAATGGGCTCAGTGACTTTTACAAGCCACCGAATATCATTCCATCTGTACCAATTATTACCCACGTATAGTAAATCGAAATCTTTCCGTGATTGCTCCGTCTCTAGTATTGCGCTTCTCATTCCAAAATACAGAAAAGGTGTTACGTTCTTTGATGTTGTTGATCCAAGAAAAGGTTGCAAAATAGTATCCGATAAGGAGTTGTATAGTTCCGTCCAATGATAATAGGAATCTAGGCTCTTGTGGTTCGTATCGTCTTTAGAATGAATAGGTTTTGAATACTTTCCATCTGGATCTATTACAATACGTTTGGATCTTGGAATCTGTTTATATATTTGGTGCAGATCTTCAATAGAGAGAAACTGATAAGACTCATAAACTATTACGAATAAATCGGGTTGCCACTGCCTATTTGCTACAGGAACCGTTGATCGGATGATATTATCAATATACCCAAATTCTGACACTCTAATATCGTAACCAAGTTTTTTACCAGCTTGGTAATATCCAAGTATAGTATTGCTTGACCCACAGTTATATTGGAAATTTGCTACAAAAGCCACTTTTGCTTTTTTTGTAGGCATTTTCAATTCATTATGGGGATAAACGATCGGATTATATTGCTATAATATACCAACATGTCAAAAGGTTGTGTTCATGCAAAAAGTGAAGACGATATCGACGTCTTTTATAAGAAAACAATTTCTTATTGCTACCATAACCACAACTTAAACTTCCATGTATCGCAGACTCTTTTTAGCTCCCAAGATGTTGATATCGGTACACGTCGACTTTTATCAAACCTAACTTCGGAAGATTACACCTATTCGAAAGTTCTTGATCTTGGATGTGGTTATGGAGTTATAGGCATTTCGTTAAAAAGTGTGAATCCGGAAGGTACCGTACACATGGTTGATAGAGATTCCCTTGCACTTGACTATACTCGCAAAAATTTAGAACTTAACCACTTTGAAGCATCAGTATACGCCAGCTTAGGATACGATCGAGTTTCGGATGCGGATTTTGATCTAATTGTTTCCAACATACCCGCAAAGATAGGAAAGCCAGTTCTCTCATATTTGCTTACTGCGGCAAGATTGCATTTAAAACCGAACGGGCGAGTAGCAATTGTCGTAATTGATGCGATCGCAGATTATATTACAGGAGTTATTTCGGATCTTGGAGTTAATATCCTTATCCAAAAGAAATATCCTGGACATATGGTATTTGTGTACGAATTCTCAGAGGGATCTTCAACCAAAAGGCCCATTCATGAATCCTTCGAAAAATATATTTATAATCGCGAAGAAAAACTCTTTACGGTGGATCATCATAGCCTCTCCATTCTTACAGCGTACGGATTACCTGAATTTGATACCTTAAGTTATGAAACTCAAATGGTTATTGAGTCTTTAAAAATAACTAAGTGCAAACAAGAAAATAAAGCTGTAGTATTCAACCCAACTCAAGGAATACTCCCCGTGGTCTTAACTCAATTTGTGACAGTTAAGGAAATCGCTTTAGTAGATCGCGATCTTTTGGCGCTTGAGGTGTCAAAAAGGAACCTCATTTTAAATGGCTTTGAAAAGGATCGTATTTCTTTGCATCATCAAGCTGATTTAAAGATTATCAACACTGGTAATATCAACTGCATTATTGGAGTCTTTGATGAAAAAGACGGTCAGGCAGTTCATGCAAGGCTTTTCAATCAAGCAGCACAGCAACTTTCCCCCGAGGGAGTAATCGTGGTTGCATCAGGATCAACACCAATTACCCGAATTGAGGCAATTGCCCATGCAGATAAATCTTTGGAAATACTTGGGCGCAAGAAAGCTAAAGGTAAAAGCGTTATAGTCTTAAGGAAGAAATCGAGATTTTGATCGGACAAGAGTGATACTATTTTCCATATGACATCTTCAAAACAACACGAGATAGGCATGGCCGGATTAGCGTTATTGAGAAGTTGGTTGGTCGGTGACAAGGCGGTCGTAAAATCTATCATCAAAGAAGTCCGGGGGCTCGCAAAAGAAATAAAAGACGAATCCTCTGTAACTTTATTTAGTGTATCGGAGGGTTACAAGGCATGGGCAGATACATACGATAATATGCCTAATCTTTTACTTGAAGTTGAGGAACCAGTAGTCAAAACATTATTAAACAAATTTTCGCCTGGAATTGCGCTTGATGCTGCATGTGGAACTGGAAGATATAGTGAATTATTAAATTCTCTTGGTTATAAAGTGACTGGTATGGATCTCTCGCCAGCAATGTTATTCAAAGCAAGAAAAACTCGAAATAACAAAATTAATTTTATTGAAGGCGACCTAACAGCTATACCTTTAAAAGATGCATGTATAGATCTAACAATCTGTGCACTTGCTCTTACACATTTGCCCAACATAGAGATAGCATTATCCGAGCTTAAAAGAGTAACTCACCCAAGCGGCCATATTATCATATCTGATATTCATCCTTGGCTAGTAATGTTGGGAGGACAGGCAGAATTTTTTGATAAAAAAGGTAAACATGGTTATATTCTTAACTATATCCATTGGCACAATGATTATCTCAAATCTTTTCAACAACTTCATTTACAAGTAATTGAATGCTTAGAGCCAACCATGGAATCAAAACATGTAAAATTGGCCAAAAATAGATTTGATTTAAAAGAAAAAACTATTGTAACAGCGCTTCAAGGATTACCAATCGCGCTCATATGGGTGCTAGAACGATCGTGACCGCAAAAACTCTAAAAAAAATAATTACAGAAAAGAGTAACGATTACACTCCGCTCGAAGAAAAATATAAAATAAATACAGGAAATTCTTTATTCGATCCAAACGCCATACCCTTTAAAACAAATTTAAAAAAGCCTTTTACGGTCTCAGTTGTTATACCGGCTTACAATACTCAATTCTCAATCCTCGCTTGTTTGGCATCTATAGAACAAAGCAGTTTTAACGTCAATCACCAAGACAAGATTCAAGTGATAGTAGTCGATGATGGCTCAAAAGATAATACATGGAAACTCATTAAAAATTCTGATTTTTCATTAAACCTTACACTTATTCGACAAACAAATCATGGTCAAGCTCAAGCGCTGAATACCGGCATTTGCATTGCAGAAGGAGACATAATTATTTCCTGTGACTCAGACATGGTACTTGGATATTATACAATTGAACATTTTGTCACATGTCATCAACAAATACCCAATGTTCTGCTAGCAGGCTTTCGAAGAGATACTCCTGAATCCGATCCCAGGGTAAATTCCGGCCTTATTAGGAAATACGGCAGTCATCTTGACTCCTTTTTTACAAACGATGAAAGAATTTTTTTCCCGATTCCGGGTTGGCCAAGTAACATGTGCTTAATAAGCAACCACTTTAAAAATTTAGGAGAAGCACATTGTTTATGGATGCCGGATAACGACGCTTGGCTTCTACAAGACATGGTAATTGGAGCGCTTTTTAGTCTTTCAAGGTCAGTTTATCTCGAGGTTGGTGGGTTTGACGAACGACTGGTGGGTTGGGGTTGCACGGATGGATATCTTGCTGCAAAAGCGATTGGTGCGAGCCAGTATATTGTGCCACTGTATGCAGCCTCTGGTCTGCACATAAATCATCAAATACGCCTTGAAAATAAACAACTGCAATATGAGGCAAACAGAGAATTATTTTTAAAGTTTATCGAAACAACTAAAGTTGATAACCACCCCGATTGGTTAAAACATGCAAAGGATCGAATTGTTGAATCATTCATACATACTCCAAAAAAAAAATTATATAGGCTGAAAACCAATTCCATTGGAACGGATAATTTAGAATCTTACTTAAACAAGATTGATAGTTTGCTTGCAATCGGTGAATATACTCAAGCACTTGAAACAATTACAGACAAATCTAAAAAAAATAACAACTCAAAGTTATCTTTAAGACTTGGAAAGGTCTTTATTGGTATGAGTCTGTATAAAGAAGCTATCAAGGTTTTGAGTGAGATTTCTTCGTCTCCAGAAGTAGCAATTGAGTTGGTTGTTGCACTGGCTGCAGATGGTCAATTCAAACTTGCTAAGGAAGCGTTACAAAAACTAGCTCAAACTCATCCGGAAACACCAGAGCTTTCATATTGGTACAGGAGCTCCTCAGAAAAACACATTCAACAAGGAGAAAAATTTCTTAGCGAAGGGTTTTATAAAGTTGCTCTCCGATGTTTTGAGGCAGCTCTTGTTGTAAATCCAATAGATAAATTGGCTTTAAAATATAGAAATCAATGCATTTCTTGACCCAATCATTCAAAGGTGATCAGCGTTCCAATAAGTTTCTTTATACTCTCTAGTATTTGATACAATTCCAGGTATGTCAGAACTTGCACAATCCAAGGGGATTTTTTCGGGAGATAACTTGCCCATAGGCTGGAAGGACCAACGATCCAAATTGGACAGTTATTTGCATCATCTGAGTGTCGTCTGTCCAGATATGAAATTGATAGGTCAGATAACAAGAGGTGCAAATAGTACAACCTTTGTCTTAAAAGGAGCAGACGGTCTATGTATATGTCAGTTTAGTGGATCTCTAAAAGTAAACTTGAATTTTAACAACCCCTTTTTTCAAGAAGATCAGTCCGCATACAAATTCCGAGGAGTAAAAGAGAGAATGGCCTATCTCCGAAGTCAAAACATCGCCGTACCGGAGGTTTTTTCAACTGGAACTGTAATTGTAGACGATAATCAAGAGGAGTTCGTCATTATGAATTTTGTTAAGGGAATAAGCGTTGATAGCTTTCTTTCTAGTCATCCTCATAAAAGACAGCAGGTTTATGAACGAGTTGGAGTATTGCTTGCCCAACTACAATCAGTTCAACTTTTAGAATCTCACTCTTCTGCAAACGATTTAGTTATGAGAAAAGTGGAAAATGCTAGTACCTATCTGGTTAGAAACCAGATTTTGGCCTCAGAACATGGCAGACAACTAATGGGGGTGCTTAGTCGGAGAGTAGACCAGCTAGGTGACTTTCAAACAACATATGTCCATCTCGATCCAACTCCAGTAAATATGCAGGTAACCGGATCTATTGATAATTATGTGCTAACACTGCTAGATGTCGAAGCAATCAATCCTGGCCATCCGCTAATAGATGGTCTGGGCAGAAGTATAAAATGGGGAATACATGACTGGAACTACGTTTCTGGCGGAGAACTGACCAGTGTTTCTTCAACAGTGGATGCATTTCTTCGCGGCTATTCACAATTTGTGCCAGAGGCAACAAAATATATAATAGAACCTGAATTACTTCAACCACTAATGGTTACGACAGAATTAGTATTGCTCCCCTTGTCAATAATGAAGGAAAACATGAAAGAGGAACCGGGAGAATATTACGATTGGAGCAAAAATAGGTTATTACAACTGATTGAAGGTTGTGAATAATTTTTTTGCTCGACAAACTTTATTAATTCCTTCAAGGCCATGAAGCTCTCAACTGTTGATTATGGGTGGTCTACGGAAGTAGTACCAGTTAGTCATCTTGTAACCAGAAAATAAAATCTTGCCCTCAAACTAGTTTTTAAAGTTCCTTAAAATTATTACATTTGCGTGATTTGTTCTTACCCTGCTCCCTGCAAATTTCGGCGGTGCATAAAAAGCCGGTATCCTGATTGCGGCCGACTCCTCTCTGTTAGTCGGGGAGCGGGGAATTGAACCCCGTCCTTTCGCACCCCATGCGAAAATTCTACCGTCAAACTCCTCCCCGAATGGAATGATTTTACCAAAAAAACAGAAGGTTTAGCGCTTGGGGCTTTGCTTTTTCCGGCGGGATTTACCTCCCATACCGACCATGCGGCGCTGACGCTTTCTGGAGTCGCGAGTCAAAAGACCGGCGGTGCGTAAAGCCGACCGGTAATCTGTTTTGAGAGCCGCCAGGGATCTGGCCAGGCCCAAAACCAGGGCGTCCAGCTGGCCGTTTGGTCCGCCTCCGTGGACTTTGACCGTAGCGGAATATTTTTGTAAAGACAGAAGGGAAAAGGGTAGCTGATACTTGGTTTTGGCAATCATCCCGGGAAAGTAGACAGAGACGGGTTTGTCATTGACGGAAATTTCCCCGCTACCGGAAATCAGGCGAACGGAAGCGATGGCTTGCTTGCGACGGCCTACGGCGCGGGATAATATTTTGGTTTTAGTTTCAGGCATGGGTTAGGATGTTTTAAATTGGCTGGTATAAGGGTGGTCGGCTTCGGGATATACGTGGAGATGTTTTAGGATATCGGCTTTGAGCTTGTTGTCCGGCAACATGCCGGAAACCGCGTGGATGATAACCTGCTCCGGACGGGTTTGGATAAGCCGGAAGAGAGGGGTAACGGTCATGCCGCCCGGATAGCCGGAGTGGCGATGATAGAGTTTTTGATCCATCTTGCGGCCGGTAACTTTGACTTTGGCAGCATTAACCACGACCACGTGATCCCCTATGTCCAGGTGGCGGACAAACTGAGGTTTGTGTTTACCCATGAGAACGGCGGATATCCTGGTGGCCAGGCGACCGAGAATCTGACCTTCGGCATCGAAAAAATGCCAGTGCCTGGTAATTTGACGGGTGGAAAGAGAAAAAGTCTTCATGGCAGAGGAGAAATATTATTTTCCGGTCTTTTTGACGGGTTTGGGTTCCGGTGTGACCGGGACCGGAGTAGCAGGTGCAGTAAATTCCATCCTGACCATCGGAGCGTTGTCTCCCATCCGATTACCCAATTTAATCAAACGCAGGAAACCACCGGGGCGGATTTTGAAACGGGGAGCTAACTCATGAACCAATTTCTGGACCAGTTCCCGGTCAGGAATAACAGACTCGATCTGGCGGATGTCGCTTAAACGGGCACGCCGAGCCTGAGTGATGAGTTTTTCTATCAGAGGAACAGCTGCTTTAGCTTTGGCTTCGGTAGTCTCGATAGCTTCGGAACGGATCAGGGCTCCGGCCAAGCCTTTTAACAGTGCCTGACGCTGACCGGTGTCCCGGTTAAGTTTCTTGCCAAAAACATTGTGCGGCATGTAACCTTAGGTGAGCTGAAAACCCCGCTGGGCAAGAGCGGCTTCGATAATTTTGACCGATTTTCCACCCAAGTTCTTGACTTTGGACAATTCAGTCTTGGGGACAGTCAAGAGATCGGCTACATTCTCGAATCCGGCCTTTTGCAAAGCGTTGGCAATCCGGGTCGGCAGATCCAGTTCTTCGACAGCGACGTGGCTGCCGGAAGCTGTCCTGGCTGGAGAATCCTGGGAAACTATGTCCTGGCTGGCTGACTGAGGTTGAACTATGCTCTGGAAATAATCGACCAGGGTCTGGGCTGCGGCTTTGAGTGCGGACTCGGGGGAAACAGTTCCGTCTGTGGTGATATCCAGAATCAGCTTGTCAAAGTTGGTTACCCGACCTACACGGGTAGCCATGATTTCATAATTGACCCTGACGACGGGCGTAAAAGTGGCATCCGTGGGAATAACACCGACAGTGTTGCTTTTGCGGTCATCTGCGGGGGAATAGCCGTATCCTGATTCGACGTAAGCCTCGATTTCCAATTTACTGGCTTTGTCAGCCAGATTGGCTATGACCAAGTCGGGATTGGCAATAGTTACATCCGGAGGAGTCTCGAATTTCCCGGCGGTGACAGGTCCGGGGCCTTTGGCGGATAAATAAATCCGGGCAGGCTTGTCTCCGACATAAGTCGTACGGATCTGTTTTAGAGCCAAAACAAGCTGCACAATATCCTCCTTGACTCCGGGAAGAGAGGTAAACTGGTGACTGGCACCGGGAATGGAGACATGGGTAATGGCGGCACCCGGGATGGAGGTATACAAGACCCGGCGCAGGGCGTTGCCTAAAGTGTGGCCAAAACCCTGGGGTAAAGGTTCGATGATGAACCTACCCGAGTGGGTTGAGGCAGATTCTGCTGTAATAGTAAATTGAGGTTGAGTCATATCAGCGGGAGTAGAACTCCACTATTAGTTGTTCATTAACCGGACTGTCAATTTCGGCTCTTTCGGGTAGGTGGACAATCTGTCCGACGACAGCCTTGCGTTTGAGCCAGGCAGGAGGGTTGAATTCGGCAGTATCAAGATGAGCCTTAATGTGAGGTATGGCAACCGCTTTGGGACCGAGGGCAACGGTCTGACCAGCTCTTGCCTGGTAGGAAGGGATCGTCACCCGCTTGCCGTCGACCAGGATATGGCCGTGGGAAACGAGTTGACGAGCCATGGCACGGGTCGGGGAAAAACCCAGCCGGTAAACAACGTTGTCGAGGCGGGTTTCCAAAAAGCGGAGCAGGACCTCACCAGTCTTGCCTCTCACTTTCTTAGCCTTGTTAAAGTACCCACGAAATTGCCTCTCAATTATAGCATAAGTTCTCTTGGTTTTCTGCTTTTCCCGAAGCTGGATCCCGTAATCCGACGGGCGCCTGGTACTTTTTGCGCCATGCTGACCCGGAGGCTGCGTGGGGCGACGAAGCTTGTTACCCTTGCCAAACAAGTCGAATCCCTCGCGGCGCGAGAGACGGTTCTTTGGTCCAGTATAGCGTGACATAATTTGTTACCAGCGGAAATGGGCGAAGGCTTTATTGGCTTCGGCCATACGGTGAGTATCATTTTTCTTTTTGACAGCTCCCCCGGCATTATTCAGGGCGTCGATAATTTCTGCGGACAGTTTTTCGGCAAACGTATGAAACTGAGAATTGGAGCGTTCACGGGCGGCGATAATTAACCAACGAATGGCCAATGCATCCCGACGCGGTCCCCTGACCGGCGAGGGAACCTGATAGGCGGCTCCTCCGATTCTGCGGGAACGGACTTCCATCTGAGGCTTAATATTTTCCAGTGCTGTCAAAAATCCTGCCAGAGGGTCCGATCCGGTTTGAGAGCGGATCAGATCAAAACACTTGTAGACCTGGGCGGCGGCAACAGACTTTTTCCCGTCCTGCATGACCCCGTTGATTAATTTTGAAATCAGCGGTGAACCGTACACGGAATCGGGAATAACGGGTCTGATGATAGCGGGTTTACTGCGCATAAGAATCAGCTGGCGGCGGCAACTTTAGGACCGGATGTGGTTTTGGTTCCGTAACGGGAACGCCCTTGTTTGCGGTTTTCCACCCCTCCGGCGTCAAATTTACCCCGGACGATATGATATTTAACTCCAGGTAGGTCCTTTACCCGACCGCCTCTGACGAGAACAATGGCATGTTCAGCGATGTTGTGACCGATGCCCGGGATGTAGGCGGTGACTTCAGTTTTGTTGGACAAACGGACACGGGCGACTTTACGTAAGGCCGAGTTGGGCTTTCTGGGAGTCATAGTTCTAACCAGAGTCACTACTCCACGCTTGAATGGGTTGGGAACATCCGAAAAGTGCCTGTCCTTGGCATTGAAACTTCGCCGCAGACCGGTAGCCCTGACTTTTTTGGATTTGGCTGTACGACCTTTTTTGATGAGCTGGTTAATAGTCGGCATATGGAATTAAATTATAGCTGCTCTCTCGGGAGAGGTGGGAATCAGGCGGCCGATGATAACATTTTCCTTTAGTCCGATTAAAGGGTCAATGCGACCTTCGACAGCAGCGTCTGCAAGCTGCGAAGTGGTTTCAATAAACGAAGCCGCTGACAACCAAGAAGCGGTTTTGAGGGCGGCACGTGTAATACCCAAAACAACAACCTGGGCAGAGGCGGGTTCGCCTCCGGCGGCCAGAACTTTGGTGTTTTCTGTTTCAAAAGCCGCCCGGTCGAGAATGTCTCCGGGGAGTAGGGCAGTATCACCCTGGGAAAGCACACGGACCCGGTCACTCATGCGGCGGACTATAACTTCAAAATGCTTGTCGTGGATCGGTACCCCCTGGGATTCATAAACCAGCTGAATTTCCTCGATCAGATATTCCTGGGATCCCCGAAGTCCGCGGACTTCCAGGACTTCCTTGATGTCCAGAGAACCGGTGGCGAGTTGGGAGCCGGAGGTAATGAGCTGTCCGTCTTCAACCCGGAGTTCAGCGGTCAGAGGGATCAGGTATTCGCGTTCCTCGATGGGTTTGACAGATGTGTTGCGGATGCGGACTTTGTAACCAGCTTCGGTTTCGGTGACTTCGGTTTTGCCAGATATTTCTGCCAACGGAGAAACCATTTTAGGCGTCCGGGCTTCAAATAATTCCTCGACCCGGGGTAACCCTTGGGTAACGTCAATACTGCCTACGGACAGACCTCCCCGTTTACCATGTAGGGTCATCTGGGTGCCGGGTTCTCCGATGCTTTGGGCGGCGATAACTCCCACCGGGTCGCCAATCTGGGTCAGATCCATGGTACTCAGATTCCAACCATAACAGTGCGCGCAAATACCATATTTGGAATTGCAGGTCAGGGGAGACCGGACATTGGCTTCGGAAATCTGATGCCGTTCGATTTCTGCTATTTTTTCCTCGTCCAGCATAGTTCCGGCAGGATAAAGTACTTTGCGGGATTTAGGAACCTGCAGGTCAGCAGCCAAGAACCGTCCGAACAGACGAGCCAGAAATGCCTTCGGACGTCTACCGGAACGGGTAATCGTCAACCCGGGTGAGGCCTGACAATCTTCCTGACGGACTATTACATCATGAGCAACATCAACCAATCTGCGAGTTAAATAACCAGCGTCGGCGGTTCTGATAGCCGTATCAGATAGACCTTTGCGCTCGCCTCGGGCAGCGGAGACGTATTCGAAAGTAGAAAATCCCTCGCGATAATTACTCTTCAGAGGTAGATCAACTATTCGTCCCATCGGGTCAACTACCAGACCCCGCATAGCGGAGAGCATCCGGACCTGTTCCCGAGAGGCTTTTCCTGCTCCGGCATCGATAATAACGCGGATGGGATTGTTGGAATCAAACAAACTCCAAGTAGCGTCAGCCAGCTGTTCCGCCGTTTCCAACCAAACTTCCTGAGCCAGGCGTTTTTTCTCCTCAGCAGTAATAAGCCCCATGGAGAAATTGGATTCAATTTCGGCAACACGTCCGTTAGCCCGGGTAATAAATTCTGTTTTTTGGGTGGAAATGACACAGTCGGTGATACTGACTGAGAGACCGGACAAGGTACCTGCCCAAAAGCCGAGAGTCTTAATATCATCAATCAGTTTGACGATGGTGCTGGTATCGTAAAGTTTGAAGGCGCGGCTGAAAAGTCGCACCATGACTGAGCGGCTGACAGATTCGTTGACAAACCGCAACGCTTCGGGAAGTATTTCGTTGAATAGCAGGCGGCCAGGTGTGGATTCGATAATCTGTCCGTCGAGCTGTACTTTTATCGACTGACGTAACGCCACAAACCCAGAACTGTGGGCCAAAATCGCTTCCTGGGGAGACGCAAATACCGACGGATAAGCCTGGGTCCGGGAATCTACCGAGGTAAGATAGTAATTTCCGAGGGCGATTTCCTTGGTGGAGGGGATGGAAATAGGCATACCATCTGCGGGTTTTCTGAGGTTTTGTTCCGGCATCATTAGTTGTTTGACTTCGGTAATAGCTTCTTGGCTGAGAGGAACGTGGACCGCCATCTGGTCGCCGTCAAAATCGGCGTTAAAACCAGCGCAAATACAGGGGTGAATCTGGATAGCCGAACCCTCAATAAGCAGAGGGTAAAAAGCCTGGATAGAGAGCTTGTGCAAGGTGGGGGCCCGGTTTAAAAGAATGGGGTGGGAGCGAGTAATGTCTTCCAGAATATCGAAAACTTCGGGGGGGCGGGTTTCGAGGAGATTTTTCGCTGACTTAACGTTGGGGGCCAAACCCTGGACTATCATCTGGCGTAGGACAAATGGTTTGAACATTTCCAGAGCCATATCCTTTGGCAACCCACACTGATTGATCTTGAGCTCGGGACCTACGACAATGACTGAACGGCCGGAATAATCCACTCTTTTACCTAAAAGATTTTGGCGGAAACGGCCTTGTTTGCCGCGGAGAATATCGGAAAGCGATTTGGAATGGGCAGATGCGGGCAAACGAGTGGAGCGGGTAGAGCGCTGAGTGGAATCAATAAGCGCGTCGACAGCCTCCTGAAGCATTCTCTTTTCGTTTCTAAGGATGATTTCCGGAGCTCCCAGATCGATAAGATGCTTTAAACGGTTGTTGCGGTTGATGACCCGACGGTAAAGGTCATTGAGATCTGAAGTGGCAAATCTACCTCCCGAAAGCTGAACCATGGGTCGCAAATCGGGTGGAATTACAGGCAGAATCTTTAAAACCATCCAGGACGGACTAATACCCGCCCGGCGCAGACCATCAACCACCCGCAAGCGTTTGGTGGCTTTGATATGACGTTGACCGGAAGTAGCAGCCACTTCCTGGCGGAGGGAATTGGAGAGATTGTCCAGGTCCAGATGTTTGATGACATCCAGTATTGCCTCGGCTCCCATGCCGACGGTGGCAAAGCTCAAAGCGTCGTACTCTACTAGCTTAGTGTACTCGTCCTCGGTGATGATACTGGCCGGCCGGACACCTTCTGCAATATCCGAAAGCCGGTCATAAAGACTGGTAATTTTTTCCATCTCGGACGTTTCCTGATCTATGAGTGTTTGAAGAGATTGTTTGGCCTTTAGCTGTAATTGATCCAATGCCAGGGCGGAGGCGTCCTCGTTTAAGGCCTGGTCTCTGACGTCTTTCTCCTGTTCGCGGGAAGCTTTCTCGATTTCCTGTCTGCGGGCAGAATAGTCTGATTTGGCGGCTTCTTTTTTATCCACTCCTTCACGATGTAAGTGTTCCAAAGTTTTTATCCGGGCAGATTCGTCCACAGAAGTGACGACATACTGCGCGAAATAGATCACTGACTCCAAGGCTTTGGGTGGAACATCCAGAAGTAGTGATAACCGGGAGGGTGCACCTTTGAAATACCAGACATGGGTAACAGGTGAGGCCAGAGTGATATGTCCCATGCGCTCGCGACGGACGCGGGAATGGGTCACTTCAACACCACATTTATCACACACGATACCCTTATAACGGATGCGCTTATACTTACCACAATAGCATTCCCAATCTTTTACGGGGCCAAATATGCGTTCGTCAAAGAGGCCATCTTTTTCGGGGCGGAGCGTCCGGTAATTTATCGTTTCGGGCTTAGTAACTTCACCGTGAGACCAGGTTTTGATGACTTCGGGTGAAGCCAGTTTGAGTTGGAGAGACGTGAAATCGTAAATATTTTTAAATGTATCCTGATGATTGTCGGTTTTTTGACTCATATTTATAGTAGCCAATTTTAGAGGTTTTCCTCAGGAGCTGACTCAGACAACTGGTTGGATTGGGGTACTAATACTGCCGCTTCATCAGTGACTGCAGAAACAACCGATTCCTCAGCGGGTTTGACTTTAACACCGATGGGTATCACCTGAAGACCCAGACTCTGGAGCTCCTTGACCAAGACGTTGAAGGATTCTGGAACGGAGCTTGTGGGAATTTCGAGTCCTTTAACAATTGCCTCAAAGGCTTTTGCCCGGCCGACTACGTCGTCTGATTTGATTGTTAACATTTCCTGAAGGGTATGGGCTGCCTTATGAGCTTCCAAAGCCCAGACTTCCATCTCTCCCAAGCGCTGGCCTCCCATTTGGGCTTTGCCACCCAAAGGCTGTTGGGTAACCAGAGAATAGGGACCTGTGGATCTGGCGTGGGTTTTATCTTCCACCATATGGTGAAGTTTGAGAATGTATCCGATACCAACGACTGTGGGTTCCTGAAACGGCAGTCCGGTGCGACCATCGATGAGAACCGATTTACCGTTGACGGGTAGTCCGGCTGCCTCCATCTGAGTAGCTATTTGATCCTCGGTAACCTGTTCGAAGGCGGGGACAGCGACCTTACGGCCAAGTTTGGTCATTGCCCAACCAAGACGGGCTTCCAGAAGCTGACCCAAATTCATACGGGCAAGAACTGAAATCGGCGAAATCATAACGTCTACCGGGGTTCCATCAGCCAAGTGGGGCATATCCGCTACGGGAATGATGCGGCTGATGACACCCTTATTGCCGTGCCGTCCGGCTAATTTGTCGCCGACACTGATTTTGCGCACCTGGGCGACTTTGACAATTACCCGTTTATTGACACCTGGAGGCAATTCATCCCCGACTTCACGGTCCAGCATCTGGATGTCGACGACTATTCCCCGTTCTCCGTGGGGCATACGCAGTGAGGTATCCCGCACATCACGAGCTTTTTCGCCGAATATTGCCCGGAGAAGTCTTTCCTCCGCCGAGAGTTCAGTCTCTCCTTTAGGGGCAATTTTTCCTACCAAAATGTCATTGGGACTGACTTCGGAGCCGACGGCGACTATACCCTCTGAATCCAGGTTGGCAAGATATATTTCACCAACGTTGGGAATGTCCCGGGTTAATTCCTCAGGACCGAGTTTGGTGTCTACCACATCGGCTTCATATTCCTCGACATGGATGGAAGTCAAAATATCCTCCCGAACGAGACGGTCGGAAATGACGATAGCGTCTTCGTAACCTAATCCCTCAAACGAAGTATAGGCAATTACCAGGTTCTGGCCGAGGGCAAGTTCACCAGCCTGGGATGCGGGACCGTCGATAATAAGCTGGCCCTTGGTGACTTTCTGCCCCAGAGAGACGGTGGGCTGTTGGTTGTAGCAGGAGCTCTGGGAAGTGCGCTTGAATTTGATCAAATTATATGTTTCTAGGTCTCCTTTGAGAGAAATATACTCCGCCGATTCGGCTTTCTCCGGCTTTTTATCAAGTTTGAAAACTATTTTTTGGGAATCCACGTAAGTTACAGTACCTGAATGGCGAGCGTAAACACACCAACCCATAGCGGATGAGACTTCCTTTTCCATACCCGTACCCACTACCGGACTCTCGGGTTTCAGTAGCGGAACGGCCTGTGTTTGCATATTGGCACCCATAAGCGCCCGATTGGCAGCATCGTTGGCCAGGAAGGGGATGAGAGAAGCTGACGTACCGACCACCTGACGGGGAACAGCATCGATCAAATCAGCCGATTCTACAGGTCCTTCCGAAAACGATCCGCGGTAACGGATAGGAAGCCAGGTTTCTTGAATATATCCGTCGCGGTCCAAGTGGATATCGCTGTGGGAGATGTGGTAATTTTCCTCATCATCGGCCGTTAAATAAATGATATCGTTACTGATTTTGGTTCTAACTTTGCCGCCGGATTTTTCCTTTATAACTTTGCGGTACGGAACCTCTAAAAAGCCATAATCGTTAACCCGGGTATAAAGGGCCAGATAAGTTACCAGACCGATATTTGCTCCTTCAGGAGAACGGACCGGGTCAATCCGACCGTATTGACTGGAATTGACATCTCGGATGCTGAAAGAAGCTCTTTCCCGGGTAATACCACCACGACCCATAACGGTCAGGCGGCGGAGATGATCAATTTCAGACAATGGATTGGTCTGCTCCAGTATCTGGGAAAGTTGGGAACTACGGAAAAATTCGTTGACGGCGGCGATGACGGGACGGGCATTGACGAGCATACCCGGATGGACCAGATCATCTGTGGAAACCAGGCTCATTTTTTCTTTGATTGCGCGTTCCAGACGAAGCAGACCATCCCGGAATGCGGTCTGACCTACCAGTTCACCGACCCGCCGGATACGACGGTTGGCCAGATGATCTATATCGTCGATTTTTCCCTGACCATTTTGCAAACGGATAAGATAGGAGACCGTGGATACCAGGTCGTCCCGGGTCAGAACCTGGCTTTCGGAAGAAAGTTCCAGCCGCTTATTTAATTTGTAACGGCCAACCCGACCCAGATCATAACGCCGGGGGTTGAAAAAGAGGTCGTAGAGTAAACGCTGGGCGTTCTCAAGAACTATTGGTTCACCCGGGCGCATTTTCTTGTAGATTTCCACCAATGCTTCCTGAGTGGATTTGGTGGTATCCTTGGCCAGACTACTTTCTAGGTAATGATGGCTTTCATCGGAGTCGCTGGCGGAGAATAATTCCTGCAGTTGTTCGTCCTGGGAAAAACCCATTGCCCGTAAGAGGGCGGTAACCACAAACTTGCGGCGACGATCCACCCTGACAGAAATGACATCTGAACGTGAAATTTCAAATTCCAGCCAAGTACCGCGGATAGGACGCAATTCGGCGGTATGGAGCAGCCTGCCTGAGGCTGCATCCAGTTCGGCTCCGAAATAGACACCGGGTGATCTGACAAGCTGATTGATGACCGCCCGCTCGACACCATTTATTATAAAGCTGCCCTGATCGGTCATCTGGGGAATATCCCCCAGAAATACTTCCTGTGAAGAGGACTTCCCTGTTTGTTTGTTGGTGAGTTTGGCCTGAACCCGCAACGGAGAGGAAAAAGTCAAACCTTTATACAAAGCCTGCTGAGGGGTGAGGTTGGGCTTTTCCACAGAGTGGTCGAGAAATACCAACGACCAGTTTTTGCCGGTAAAATCATCTATGGGGTTTATTTCCGACAGACTTACCGAAATACCAGTTGCCAGAAATTCATGCCAAGAGTCCCGCTGGATTTGATTCAAATTCAGAGGTGGAAGATTGGAATACGATTTTCCCCAGTAAAGACGATTAGCTGATGACATCGGGGTTTTTCGGGCGGGAAATGAAAAAAGCCCTCTGGGCGCAAAAAAGGCGGGCTGATGTTAAATTCAGCCTGCTTGAGATTTGGTTTCTTATATCAGAGGCGAAGATATTTGTCAATATTGGAATTGTGTTCGGACAGATCCCGGGCATACCGGGTGACACCGTCATTCCCGGTGAGGTAATACCAGTAAGGTGAGTCCTGGGGATGGAGGGAGGCATTGATGGCGGCCAGCCCGGGATTGGCTATGGGGGTCGGGGGAAGTCCGGAATGGAGATAGGTATTGTAACTTGATGGTACCCGAGTGGAAGTTACCGGCTGCCACCAGTCACAAACCAGAGGACGGGTCAGGCAACGGGTTAGATCCTGAGCGTACTGGATACTGGCGTCGACCTGGAGGGGCATACCATCGTCCAGACGTTTTTTCAGAATGCCGGAGATGAGCAGCCGATCAGCCGGAGATTTTGCTTCCCTCTCGATGAGAGATGCCATAATCAGATCGGGGTAGTTTTCCGGCAGGACAAGGTCGGATTTACGGGAAAAGTTGCCGGTCATAAGAGTAATGACTTGCGTAGCATCAGCAGACTGGGGAACAAGATAAGTGTCCGGGAATAATTGGCCTTCAAGACCGACCGTCTTCATCATAAATTCTCCAGGGTCGAAGCTGCTTCCTGATCCGGTGAGAGACCGTGATAATAGTCCGGCTATCTGTTCACGGCGCCAGCCTTCGGGAATGGTAACCCAGATATCACCGGGGCCGCTGATAAGATGAGAGATTATGTCCGGGGCGGAGAGCCGGGCGGATAGGAGGAACCCACCGGGGCGAAGGGAGTTGTCGAGATGATGAAGACGAAGGTGAATCTTGGCAGCCAAGGCGGAGCGAATGAGGCCGGATTTCTCCAACTCCTGAAGTACCGATCCGGCGGATTGATTTTTATTTACTACAAAAGTGACCTGACCGCCTGAGGCCGGCGAAAGAGGAGACAACAGGTATCGCCAGTAAAAAAAGACACCAGCGGAGGCGGCAAAAATCAAGAACAAGGAAATGATTAAAATCCAGAAAAGTTTCACACTTCTTCAAAGAGGGCGCGACGGAATTTACCTGAATCAATTTCCCTGATAAAAATCCGGTGGCACTTGAGGCAGGTTATCTTTTCACCGTTGGGGTGGGATTCCTTTTTACCTGCAGACAAATCGCTACCACAACCGACGCACCGACCCTGAGATAATAACCAAGCCTGAACCGGGGCGATAACATTCTTAAACATATTGGTTTGACTTTACTATGCCCCCAAACGGCAGTCAAGTTATTTTTTGGGGCGATTGAAGAATAATTTTTCCTCTATTTTTTCGACTAATTCACTAATTACCAAGGGTGTGGGTTCCAGTTCCTTTTGAATACTGGTCTGGATTTTTTGGGGATTGACGGGGCTGAGCATCCGTTCCAGTTCCGGGTCTGGCGGGGTTTTGGGGAAATGGGCTGCATGGATTTCCGATAACAGCTTGAGGCATTTAGTAATTTCCCGTTCCGCTACTTCGTTGATCTGAAGGTGAATTTCTTCCCGAAGGGTATCGATTGTTGACTGGCGATTTTGGCTGATGAGAACAAAAATCGAGAGAACAATAGCTTCCAAGGAAACCATCATGGTGAGAAAGGTGAACGGATAAGGGTCAATCACCGGGAGTCCGGGGAGCCTCCCGCTATTGATCAGAATCCAGGCGGCAAACAGGAGGATATTCAGAATGAAAAAGAAGAAACTGCCGGAGGCGCGGTTTACGTCGTCGGCCAGGCGCTCAGTGAAACTGCGGCTTTTCTGGAGTTTGGCTTCGATAGAATGAGCCATGACTTAAGTGTGCCCCGACACCTGCTGTGAGTCAAGCCAGCTTTGGAGAATGATAGCTGCTGCAACGGCATGCTCTCGGGATTGGCGCCTGGTCAGAGAGGTGTGAGACAAAGACTGTCTGGCATCATGGGAAGAAAGAGTTTCTTCGACCACAATAATTTGACAGCCCAGACTTTGAAGCCCGTCAACAAATTTTTGAACCCGGCTGCGAACCGGACCGTCGGGTATGCCGATAATTATGGCTTTGACGGAATGTTTTTCCACTAAACGGGAGATAAATTCAAATGCCTTGCCGGTGTCCACTGAAGCCAAAGGCTCGGCCAGGGGACCGGTGGCCAAAGCCAAACCGGTTTGCTTCAAGCCATAATCAATACCGAGATAGTTCATTTTTTGGTAAAACGGTGAGCGTCTCTGGATGAATATTTGTCTATGGTATTTCTAAAACTCTTATCCAAATCTATCCTCAGGGAATTTGCCAGACAAACAATAGTAAAGATAATATCCCCTAATTCTTCTGAAATTTCTTTGGTTTCTTCCGAGGGTTTTTTCTTTTTCGGGCCGAAACGGTGATTTAATTCCCGGGCTAATTCTCCCGTTTCCTCAACCAATCTGGCAAGAATTTCCAGAGGTTTGAAGTAACCATTATTCTGGCCAACCCAATTGTCAACCTGTTTTTGGATTAGTTTCATGTATTTTGATTATAAGCTTTATGTTTTGCTCAAACAGTTAGTTGGCCAATTCGGCGATGGCGACGAAGCGGCGCCAGTAGGTGCCCAGGGGAACACAGGTAACAAGTGTAAGCTGGTATTTATCGAAATGCTGGCTTAAAACTTCTATTTGCTGGGGGCGGACTTCCTGGGTTTTCCTGACCAGGTAGCGGTAAGTAATGCCGTCATATCTGATAATTACGTCGTCACCAGTTTTAATTTTTGGCAATAAATTAAAAATAGTCAGGGGATAACCCGGGCGATACATTTGGGGTAAAGAGGAATGGCCAAAAATAACGGAATTACCAAAATTGCCGGGGAGGGAGGTGCCGGGGAAATGGATGGCATTTTTTTTCAGGTCAGAACCATTTATTTCCACCGGAATATCTACCAGGTCCAGTGCAGGGGCAGATAGAGTAAAGTAGGTTACTTTGGTCGGAGGCGGGGTGGGAACTGAAACGGGAACCGAGGAGAACCAGTTGGAGGCCAGAGTGTAATCAACTGAGGCCAAACCGAAAGCGTTCACCACAAATGTGGCCGGACGACCGGAGGTGGCGGAAGGGTCCATCAACTGAGGCTGGGGATAGAGAAGAAAACGCAGGTAAGAGGTGGTAACAGGGACCAGGACTACGGCCAGGAAAATCAGACCGGTAAAAATCAAGACAACAGAAAGGAGACGGGTTTGACGCTTGGCTATCACGGAACAGGCTGGACGACAATATTAATGCGGTCAGGAATGTGAGGCAAAGTTAATATCCGGGAAGGGAAATGCGGGAAAAATTTAAAATCTACCGAGGAGACAGACTGCAGGCTCTGTAAATAGTCCCGGGCCTGGGCCGGAAATTTGCCAGCCAGGTCCCGGGCTACCCGGGTTGAATCGAAATCGGGTAGAAGATCTGCCCTAACGGAAACATCAAAACTGGCAGAATCTTTGGTGGTTTCTTTGACCTGAAAGCTGTGGCGGACGTCTCCAGTGGAATTAAATCCTTCTGGGATAAGCGGCTCGACTTGACCCGAAATGAGCTCGTCCAGGTCTTGTTTGGCCAGAACCAGACCTTTTGCTTTGACAGTCAGACGAAGTGTCAGTTCGTCAGCTACTTCGTCAACTTTATGACTGGCTTCTTCGGAAACCGTCTGAAGTTCGACAGATTCGGGGATAAGAATCTGCGCGTCGGTAATCTGACCTGCCAGATCATCCTTGGCCTGGTCTTTAAGAGAGGAGGAAAGTTCGGTGCGTAAACCTGCCAGATCATCCTTGGCCACGGCTTTGACCTGTTGGCTGGATCCCCCGGAAAAGGCAGCGTCGTTTTTGGCTACGAAATCCAGAGCCGCGAAAGTGCCGATTTTAAACTGAGTGCCAGCTGAGATATTGCTATCGCTACCGATTTGTGAGGCAGTAACTTTAACGGCGGATTTACCCGGCTGGTAGGAATTGGGGTCAGCGGTGCCGGAAGCGGAGGCTATGGCAACATCGGCGTCCAACACAAACTTGAGACCCGAAGGTGAAGATATGACGGTACCTGAAGGAAAAGTGCGCGGGACTGAAGTACCATTGATGACAGTTACCGAACCCGTGGCTTTATCGCCGATGAGTTTAGTCCCGGTAGCGGGATTGGATTTATCATCGGATACAGTGGCTTCTATGGTACGAGCGGGAAGTAGTGCTTTTCCGACGTCGACCACGGTTGTGGAAGCGGATGCAGTTAGAATAAACTGATGTTCCAGCGTCCGGGGGGCAACCGACAGACTGACGGTGGCTTTCGGCAGATACCAATAGGATGTAAAAAGACCGACTGCAACCAATATTAACGCTATCAAAAACAGGAGGGGAGATGCGGGGAGCCGGGGCAAGCGGATACGCGGTAATGACAGCCGGCGATGACCGGACGGACCACGGGCAGGAGGAACCTGGTGATCAGGGCGGAAGGTCTCTTCCGAAGGAGCGGGGACCGGATCGGCTACGACATCCTCGTTTAAAGAAAAACCCAAGTCCCGGGGAGTTACCGGGGCAGGCCGGACTGGTGAGACGGTTGAAGGAATTAGTCCCATAGCCTCGGCTACCTCCTCCCCACTGGCCAGGGCGATGGCTTTGACAGTGAAGTCCTGAGGCAATACGTCTATCTTGGGAAAGTGGAGAAATGGCAGACGCGTCTGCGGAGCCTGCCAGGGATGAGACAGAAGAGTCTGCCTGACTTCCTCCAGATCCAGACCGGAATCGTAAAGAAATATTCGGGAGGGAAGCATATCCACATGACTGAACCGGGATAAACCCTCAATGACATCGGCAATTATCTGAGAACTGCGAGTCACAAAAACGGTATGGTCTATTTTTCCTAGACGTACCAGGGTGACTTCCAACATCCGGGGCCAAACTCCGAGGAGAATGGCAGTAATCGGTACACCTTCGGTGCTCTGGATATATCGGGACAGGGCTTGGGGGGTGACTACGTATCCGACTGCGGTGAGGGATAATTTTTCCGTTAAAGTCCTGAGCAGCTTGAGACGGAGCGGAGAGACTTTTTCTTCACCGACCCAATCCGGCGGCAGTCCGAAAATTACTTTTTGGGGCTGAACCGATCCCGACGGATCGAGATGTTGTGACGAGTCTGTCAGAGACCGGTCACAGGCCTGAATCAGGCTATGATCCTGCTGACCGTCCCAGTCATAACGATTACTGACCGCCAGAACCTGGGGCTTTCCGTTGGCAACTGTCCAGACGGCACTTTTGACGGTGAGGGCATCTATCTGCAGGACGAAAAAATATTCGCGGGCCGGAGCGGAGGAATTTTTTTTAAAAAAAGGCAGCAACATAGATAAAAACTCAAAATTTAAAAGTCAAAATTCAAAAAAAGAATATTACTTTTCCAATTGAGCATAGATGCGGCGAATACCGGAGCCGGCGGACTCCTCCTTGACTATCTTAATACGGCCGATCTGTCCAGTCGAGCTGACATGCGGTCCACCGCACAATTCTAATGAATAATCTCCTATCTGATATACAGAAGTTGTTTCCGGATATTTTTCCGGGAAAAAAGCCAGAGCGCCCTGGGCTAAAGCCTGATCTTTGGGCATTTCGGTACGAGTGACCGGCAGATCGACGGAGATTTTTTGATTGACTTTTTCTTCAATCCGGATTAATTCCTCCGGGGTTATTCTGGCTGAATGGGAAAAGTCAAATCGCAGCCTGGCCGAGGTAATGTTGCTCCCTTTTTGATGTACATGATCTCCCAAAACATCCCGCAGGGCCTGATGTAGCAAATGAGTAGCAGTATGATATTTAACTACAGTGCCCGACTGATCCTGAAGTCCGCCTTTGAACATCCCGGCTGAAGCCGTATGCGACATTTCCTGGTGTTTTTTGAATTCAGAGGTAAATTCCCGAGTGTCAATGTTATATCCTTTGGCGGATGCTAACTCGGCGGTAATCTCTAAAGGAAACCCGTAAGTTTGAAACAAATCAAAAGCGGTTTTTCCGTCTATTTTTTCGATCTTTTCAAACTCCCTTAATCCCTTATCCAATGTTTTTAAAAATCGCGATATTTCATCCGCTAATGTTTGTTGGGTAAGAGCGGAATTAACGGCCAATTCGGGATAAACGGGTGACATTTGATCAACATAAAGGAGGCTGAGTCGGGACGCAGTCGTAGTGATGTCAGGAGTTAAGGATTTGAGTTTGACGGCTACGCGGCGTATGAGACGGCGCAGAATATATCCCCGTTCCTTGTTTGACGGCTGGACTCCGTCAGAAATAATAAAAACTGCAGCGCGGAGATGGTCCGCAATTATCCGAAAATCACGAAAACGGGTAGAGTAGGAGTTACCGGTTAGTTTTTCCAGCAAGGAAATGGCCGGCTGCCATAAATGGGTCAGATAATCATCGGCATAACCGTTGATTACGGCCAAAGTCCTTTCAACCCCCATACCGGTGTCAACGTTGGGAAACGGCAGCTTTTCAAATTTACCTGGACCGGTTTTGTTGTATTCCATAAATACGTTATTCCATATCTCGCTAAACCGACTGCAGTTATCACCGGGAAAGCAGTCGGGTCCACAAGGAGTTTGAGTAATGTCATAAAACATTTCTGAATCAGGACCACAAGGGCCGGTCAGGCCTGCCGGACCCCACCAATTATCTTTTTTACCATAGAAAAAAATCCGATCGGCAGGGATTCCCAATGATTGCCAAACAGCAGCGGATTCTTCGTCTTTGGGGGCATCCTCGTCACCGGCAAAACAACTTATATATAGCCTGCCGGAGTCAAGTTTTAATTCCCGGGTGAGAAACTCGTAGGACCAGGTTATGGACTCCTTTTTAAAATAATCCCCTAGCGACCAATTTCCGAGCATTTCGAAAAAAGTATGGTGGAAAGTATCACCCACTTCGTCGATATCATCCGTTCGCATACATTTCTGAATATCCACTAAACGCTTTCCCAGGGGATGAGGCTGGCCTAAAAGATACGGCACGAGAGGATGCATACCGGCAGTGGTATACAGGACGGAGGGGTCGTTTTCGGGAACGAGAGGGGCGGAGGGGATGATTTTGTGTCCCCGGGCAACAAAAAAATCTAAATATTTCTGGCGTAATTGATCGGCGGTAATCATGGGCTAATTTTAGCATTGGTTGCCAGAGCATATTCATGTAGAATATATTAAGTGGTTGAAGTTAAGAATACTGGGATGAAGGACTGGGTGAAACTGGGAATCCTGTTTATTTTCGGAGGAGTTCTATTTCTACTAGGAATAGCCGTAGAAAGGTATAAACAAACAAAGAATGGGCTGGTCGTCTATCCGACTCAAGCTTCACAACCAACCGGAAAGCCAGATGCAATATTCACCTGCAACCAAGATGCTGATTGCCAAGAAGTAATTGATAAAAGCAAGCCCTGTGCTTGTACCGAAGCAGTGAATAAAGAATACGTGGGGAAATATGGATTTTCTGCTTTTGACCAAACCACAGGTGTTACAGAGGAGAATATCGCTTGCAATAGATGCTTTTCTTTTGGTACACCAGCTTGTGTTGACAATCGGTGCGGTTTAGTCTTCCAAGGAAACAGCGCGGATACAAGTTCATGGAAAACTTACTATGAAAAACAATCGAATTTGAAGTTTCTTCATCCTCCTAATTGGAAGGTTGTCAGTAATTCAAAAAGTGTTCGCTTGTGGCCTGACTATCCGGAATCTACTTTCTGGTTCATGGATGTAATGGTGGCGAATGAAAAAGGAGACAAATTGTTAATATTCCGGGATGGAGAACCTGAAATGGGTAGCCCGATTACTGCAACCAGGGCAGATCTGTTTATTTGGTTGCCTGACCGGAAAATTGCCCGGGGGGTACTGGGACTTAGTAACCACTTATATTACCAGAGAGTGCTTAATGAATGCGACAAAATTACAATTGGAAATAATGTTATCAAAAACGGGGATCAGGGGTGGTATTGTTTAGATGATAGTTGGGATAATAAATATTATGTTTATGTTACGTATAATGGTTTATTAGATATAGATACACAAGCGATATTAGATACTATTGTGATGTCACATTCGAGGTGAGGATATGGTTATTATGAGGGGCGGATGGGGATACCGGCGCGACGGAAGAGACGGGGGCGGAGACGGGAAGAACGATGCTGGTGTTTGGGAGTAATCACCCGGTCGGGTGTGTGTGCGATTATCTGGTCCTGGGTTTGATTTACCAGGTCTTTGACTTCGGTATAAAACTCATTGACAGCGGCAACAGGGCGGGCGGCAGTTTCCGAAAGAGATTGGGTGTGACCCAGTATGCGGTTAAGCTTCTGCAAAGCCAGACGGAACTCGTGCAGGATGTGAAAAACCTGAATGGCGGCAAAAGCCATCAGGAAAGTCAGAGTGGTGATGACGACAGCCAGTAACAGCTGGACAAATGTAGTCATAATTTGGTTCTACGTTACGTTTTAAGTTAAAGGTTGTCAACTCTATTGACGTCCCGGGTCACAACAGTTTTTTTGCCGGATTTGGCGGTGGCTGTAATAGTAATCATGTTGGGCCCGGGGATGAGGGATACCCTGAGGAAAAACTCTCCTCCTTTGTCGAGAGCGACCAATTCTCCATTGACGGAGAGGGTGGCTTCGGGATCTGTTTTGCCCGTGATTTCGACTGTATTTTCTGCAACAGTCGTAGAAACGGCGGGAGCAGTGACTTCCAATACAGGCGGACCTGTAAGCAATTGATACTGATACAGAAGGTAGGCGGTAAAGACGGTGAAAATCAGGGAGACCACAGCAATAACTGTAGTCCGGGGAGTCCAAAAACTAATTTTGTTTACCGGTTCCACCATTCCCCGGGGAACAATCTGGCCCTGGCGATTTTCCACAAAATCCCGGCGAAATACAGCCAAAAGGTGCAGAGGGTTGAGATTTAAAAATTCGGCATAGTTGCGGACGAAACCCCGGGTGACTGTAGCGTTCGGGAGACGTCCGTAATCATCCGCTTCCAGGGAACGGAGAAATTGTGACCGGATCTTGGTTATCCGGGTGACATCTTCGATATCCAATCTGGCTGCTTCTCTGGCAGTTTGTAAAATCTGTCCGGCGGTTTTCATGAAACAGAGTTTTCAGCAGGAAGCTGACGCAGGAGAATTTCCCGGGGTTTGGATCCATCAGCCGGACCGACAACCCCGGCCTGCTGCAACTCGTCCAGGATTCTGGCTGCCCGAGCGTAACCTATGGATAATTTGCGTTGGAGGAAAGAGGCGGAAGCATTGTCGTGCCGGATAATAAGTTCGAATGCCGCCTCAAACAAAGTATCCCGTTCTGTTCCTTCGGAAGGACCGGGGACTGAACCTTTGCCTAGCCGGCGGGAAGTTACGGGGGTGGTGGTTACTTCCTGGGTGTAGTGCGGGGCAATCCCCTGTTTTTTCAGAAAATCTATTAACTGGCGGATTTCCCGGTCTGAGACGAAAGCTCCCTGGATACGCGAAGGCTTGGCCTGGTCGGGAGGTATATATAACATATCCCCGCGTCCGAGTAGTTTTTCCGCTCCCGGTCCGTCAATGATAACCCGGGAATCTATCATCGATGATACGGCAAAGGCGATACGGGCGGGAATATTGGCTTTTATAAGACCGGTAATAATATCTACGGAAGGACGCTGGGTGGAAATAACCAGATGGATGCCGGTAGCCCGGGCCATTTGGGCGATACGGGTAATGGCGTCCTCAACTTCGACGGGGGCAAATAACATGATATCCGCTAATTCGTCGACAAAGATAATAATATACGGTTCTGACTGAAAACCGGCCAGTTCGTTGTAGGCTTCAAGGTTTCTGACTCCGACCTCGGCGAATTTTTTGTAACGGTTATCCATTTCCATCATCGCCCAGTTAAGCGCCGAGAGAACCTGACGGGGTTCTACGATCACCGGCGACAGGAGGTGGGGAATGCCGTTGTAACCCGTAAGTTCCACACGCTTGGGATCGACCATGATGAGTTTTAATTCCTGCGGACTGGCCCGGAAGAGAAGTGAGGCAATAAAAGCATTGATACAGACAGACTTACCCGAACCGGTGGCACCAGCGATGAGAATGTGAGGCATGCGGCCGATATCCGAAACTACCGGTGATCCGGAAACATCCAATCCCATGGCAACCGCCAGTTTACTCTTATGATTTTTCATGGTATCGGATTCTAGAATTTTTCGAAGACTGACAAATTCCGGCGACCGGTTTGGAAGTTCTATACCTACCATGGCGCGACCGGGTATGGGTGCTTCGATGCGGATTTGGCCGGTAGGAGCAGCCAGAGCCAAGGCCAAGTCGCTACCCAAGGCGCTTATTTTTGAGAGCTTGGTTCCAATGGCGACCTCAAGTGCATATTGGGTAACCGCCGGACCCAGGTTGACTTCGACCACTTTGGCAGTAATACCGAAAGCCTCCAATGTTTTTTCGATGGTAGCGGCATTAGTGTTGACGTTTCCGCGATCGGCTTTACCGGAGATGTTTTCCGACAATAATGATAACGGCGGATAGTGCCAAGGGGCAGTGGCGGCCGAAGCGGGCGGAGCCGGAGGCGAAGCAAAAGCCGGTGGGGACTTGGAAGTATCGGATCTACCTACGAGTCCCGTAGTTTTTAAGGGAGAAAAGTTTTTTGGCGGGGATGAAGTATCCGCCATGCCTCCGATTTTGACCATTGAAGGAACTGGGTTCCGGCTGCCAATGCGTGACGAAACCGCAGCAAAGAATTTGACCAGGTAATTGAGCAGGTCCTCAAAGGGAATATTGAGCATGATGATCAACCCAATACCCAAACCGGTAAGTAAAAAAAGGTAAGCTCCGGGAACGGAGAGGAAGAGACTGATATTGGCCAGCATTTCCCGACCGGCAAGACTTCCGGGTGAAAGTCCGGCAACAGCAGTGATGAGGATCAGACTACCGATAAAGACGTGAGGCTGACTGAGGGCGGCTTTTATTTTGGTGATCATTAATCCTCCTGTGAGAAGCGGGAAGGGAAGAAGAAAAACGGCCGGCAGTCCCAGATGGGTAATCAGAAAGCTGTTAAGTCGGGTAAGAATGATGCCTTGTTTGAGAAAGGAAACCCATATCAGACCGGCAACCGAAAATAGTAGTACGGCCGTGATGGAATACACTGTAGATTTTTTCAGTTTGACGCGAAAGTTTTTCCGCCCCAAAAAAGAGTGTCTGCGTGCCATGTCAAATCATTATATCCTGTCGGACTAGACTTCGACCACCACCGGCAGAATCATCGGCCGGCGATGGGTGCGGTCAAAAAAGAATCTCTCCAAAACGTCTGTGACAAGTTGGCGAAGGTGGCGGTCCGACTCGATTTTGCCTGTTTTAGCTGCGACCGCCTGTCGGATTTTGTCCGAAGCCTGATTCAGAAGGGAGGCATTTTGCTTATCGAATACAAAACCACGGCTGACCAGTTCAAGATTTATCAAGCGGGAAAGGTCGTTTTGGTCTGTTTCCAAGACGACGACTACGACGCCTTCCTCTGCCAGAACCCGACGGTCCCGAAGTACGACATGACCCACATCGCCAATACCCAAGCCGTCGACCATGATGTTTTTTACTTCGACTGTTGGTCCCAGACGGACATTCTGGGGAGTTATCTCTATACTTTGATTAATTGAAGGAAGCAGTACGGATTCCGGGGTATACCCCATTTGTTGCGCCAGATGAGAATACTGGACCATATGGCGGTATGTACCTCCGATGGGGAGCAGAAAACCCGGGCGGGTAAGAGCCATCATCAGCAATAAATCCTGCTGACTGCCGTGGCCGGAAACGTGCAGGTTATCTGTCAATCCTGAATAGACCACCGTAGCTCCCAGCCGGGCCAGGGAATCGATTAAAGACTGGACGGCGCTTTCATTTCCGGGAATGTAATCTGAAGAAAAAACCACTTTATCACCCGGAGTAATCACCAGGTCTTTGTGATCCCGCGTAGCCAGACGTTCCAGTGCCGAACCGGCTTGGGCTTGTGAGCCGGCGATCAGGACACAGACATTTTTCGGAGGCAGCTTTTTTACATCCTTGAGATCCGCAAAGGCATTTTTGGGTATCCGGAAATATCCCAGACGGGAGGCAACATCAAGATTTCTTTCTATGGAACGTCCGGAAACTGCGATGCGGCGGCCATGGCGGATAGCGGCCTGAGCCGCCTGATACCAGCGGCTGATATTACTACTCATGGTGGTAACGATAAATTTTCCTGAACAGGAAGACATTTCTTTTTCCAGTGTTTCCTCCAGAGTTTTTTCCGAAGGGGTGTGTCCCCGGCGTTCGCTACCTAAGCAGTCCGATACAAGTAATGTAACGCCTTCGGTGCCCGCACGGGCGATGCGGCGAATGTCCGGTTGGACACCGTCCACGGGAGTGAAATCGAACTTGAAATCACTGCCATGATAGACGGTTCCCACCGGAGTACCAATAATGAGGTTGGTGGCATCCGGTATGGAATGGGAAACGCGGACTGATTCTACCCGGAAAGAGCCGAGATTTAATACCGTCCCGGGATCCAGGATATTTACCTGGCGGGGAAGGTTTTCGTATTCGGCCAGTTTGTCCATGATGAGGTGGGCTGTAAGTTTGGACCCGTATATCGGAGTCCGACCCAATTGGGGAAGGATATAAGGCAGGGCACCAGTATGATCTTCGTGACCATGGGTAATTACCAATCCCCGGATTTTGTCAATTTTATTTTTCAGATAAGAGACATCGGGTACCAGGATGTCTACTCCCAGCATGTCTTGGGTCGGAAAGCCCATACCACAATCCACGAGAAGAATATCCGGTCCGTATTCGTAAACAAACATGTTGGTGGTAACTTTTCCAAACCCGCCCAACGACACAATCTTTAGTAACTGGGGTTGAGATGTACCCGATGTAAATTTCATTGGTTAAAAGAGGCTGGTTTGAATATTTAAAGCGTCCGGTGTAATTTCCGGAAGACTTTTTCCGACTGGTGTAATCAACATGTCATTCAGCTTGCGAAAATCC